>JAEEGL016365899.1_pt1 | contig 14076 bp, 9 predicted proteins | sample 9134231 | NCBI WGS metagenome assembly JAEEGL01 (sample SAMN16246548, study PRJNA631951) | gut metagenome | biome: gut microbiome; feature: rumen; material: fiber-attached | host: Bos | place: Iran: Karaj | collected 2018-10 | reverse complement strand
ACAACTTTTTTATAGGGAACTGGGGGGATGATGTTTTTAATAAAATCCACCGCTATTTTAATTCCGACGCCTAAGGCGACAGCAGCAATAACTGCTGCGATGATAAATAATACCATTAGCAGTAATGTCCTTTCTTTAAGATTTGAGCGAGATACTCACCCGTATACGATTTTTGATTTTCAGAGACCTCTTCCGGTGTCCCTTTCGCGATAACTAAGCCACCGCGATCACCACCATCAGGTCCTAAATCTATTATATAGTCTGCGACTTTAATGACATCTAAATTGTGTTCAATAACTAAGACTGTATCACCATTATCCACGATTCTTTGTAAGATTTTCAATAATCTATAGACATCATCTGTATGTAATCCAGTTGTGGGTTCATCTAGGATATATAAGGATTTTCCAGTCGGTTTTCTCTGTAATTCATAGGCTAATTTCACTCTTTGAGCTTCACCACCGGATAAAGTTGTCGCGGATTGACCTAATTTAATATAACCTAAACCGACATCATATAAGACTTGTAATCTCTTCTTTAATTTCGGTCTATTTTCAAAGAAATGCAAGGCATCTTCGACAGTCATCTCTAAGACATCATAGATAGTCTTGCCTTTATAAGTAACTTGAAGAGTCTCTTCGTTATAACGCTTGCCATTGCAGACATCACATTTCACATAGACGTCAGGTAAGAAGTTCATCGGAATACAGGTCACGCCTGCACCTTGACAGTTCTCACATCTCCCACCGACAGTGTTAAAGGAGAATCTTCCTTTATCAAAGCCACGAGCTTTAGCCTCGATGGTTTCCGCAAATAAATCGCGAATATCATCAAATAATTTGACATAAGTCGCTGGATTACTTCTCGGAGTTCTTCCGATAGGATCTTGCGTAACATCGATGACTTTATCGAGATATTCAACGCCTTCAATCTTATCAAACTTACCTAAGGTAACTTCTGCTTCTTCATCAAAAGTCTTCTTAATATAAGGGAATAATGTCTGATTAATCAAAGAGGATTTACCACTTCCAGAAACACCAGTGACACAGACAAAACATCCTAAAGGAATATCGACATCAATATGTTTTAAGTTGTTACTAGAGGCACCTTTAATCTTAATAAATTTGCCATTCCCTTTTCTTCTTTCCTTAGGAATAGGAATATATTTCTCACCAGATAGATATTGTCCAGTAATACTATTTGGACATTTTTCGACATCTTTAAGAGAACCAGCGACGACAACTTCACCACCATGAACACCTGCGCCAGGGCCGATATCGACAATATAATCCGCACTAGCAATAGTTTCTTCATCGTGTTCAACAACAATAAGAGTGTTACCTAAATCTCTCATTTTCTTCATTGTAGCGATGAGTTTTTGGTCATCTTTTTGATGTAAACCAATGGATGGTTCATCCATCACATATAAAACACCAGTTAATTTACTACCGATTTGGGTGGCTAATCTAATTCTTTGACTTTCACCACCACTTAAGGTCATAGCCATACGGGATAATGTTAAATAATCTAATCCCACATCACACAAGAAAGATAAGCGGTTGTGGATTTCTCTTAAGACCATATCCGCGATAGCGTTCTGGTTTTCTGTTAATTTCTTAGGCAATTCATCAATCCAAGTTCTTAAATCTTTTAATTGCATTGTAGTTATTTCATGGATATTTTTTCCATCAATTAAAACCGATAATGCGGATTGATTTAATCTTGTCCCATGACAAGTCGTACATTCTTTATCACGGATGTAATATTCATACATCTCGCGCATCATATCAGAACTGGTATTGTTATAAAGACGGTCAATTCTAGATTTAACACCTTCAATATAACCATTTCTATGCATGACATTACCATTCACAGAAGTAATCTCATATTTATGAGGTTGTTCACTACCATAGAGAATAATATTCACTTCTCTGGGAGTTAAATCTTTATAAGGTTTATCTCTATCGATTTTGCATAAATCGCATAATAAGGCAAATTCTTGCCATTCGATATTCTTGCTACCGATGATATTGCGGTACCATCTAATTGCCCCTTGATTAATAGTTAATTCTTTGTTGGGCACTAAAGTGTCGGGATCGGCTTCTTTCTTCACCCCTAAACCTTTACAGTCAGGACAGAATCCTAAAGGAGAATTAAAGGAGAATAATCTCGGTTCCACTTTGGGAATAGAAAATCCACATATTGGACAGGTATGTTTATCAGAAAGAATTCTCTCTCCATCTTCGGTTAAGATAACTAATAAACCATGAGACCAGTCTAAAGCGGTTTCAATAGATTCATAGATACGAGTTCTGTTCTCTTTTTTAACAATAATTCTGTCGACAATAATATCGATACTATGTTTCTTATTTTTATCTAAATCTTTGACATCTTCGATGAGAGTCATCTCTCCATCGACACGAAGTCTAGAAAAACCATTAACTCTAATCTTGTCTAATATCTCTTTTTGTGTGCCTTTTTCTAAATGGACAACGGGAGATAATAATTGAATCTTTGTGCCCTCAGGATATTCTAAGACGATATCTGTCATCATCGTGGGAGAGAAAGAGATAATCGGAGAATGATGATTTGGACAATATGGAACACCAATGCGACCAAATAATAATCTTAAATAGTCATAAATCTCTGTTACTGTACCCACAGTGCTTCGAGGGTTATGAGAAACAGATTTTTGATCGATAGCGATACTTGGTGATAAGCCATCAATGCTATCGACATTAGGTTTATCATAGTTACCTAAGAATTGTCGGGCGTAGGAAGATAATGATTCCATATATCTTCTTTGACCTTCCGCGAATATCGTATCGAACGCTAAAGTGGTCTTACCACTACCAGAGAGACCAGAAAAGACAATTAAAGAATTCTTGGGAAGTTCCAAGTCGATGTTCTTTAAGTTGTTTTCTTTTGCGCCTTTGATGATAATTTTCGTTTCCATAAGTGAGATTATTATAGATAATATACAAGAAATTATCTATGAAAACACAAAGAAATGATAAAATACTCTTATGTCAATTGATAAGTATCTGAAGGGAATAGAAAGCTTCAAAGATAAGAGAATACTCATCACCGGTTGTACCGCTGGAATTGGTTTGAAATTACTTGAAATTTTATTATCTAAAGAGGCACACGTAGTGATGCTCATTAGAAATATAGTGAAAGCTAATAAAATTAAAGAGCGATATCCTGACGCTCAAATAGATATTGTTCAATACGATCAATCCGATTATGAACTCATCGATTCCGCTATTAAAGAAATCAAAGAAAAACATTCTGATTTCTACGCCTTAGTGGCTAACGCTGGAATTTTATTCCCTCCTAAAAACACCATTTCTAAACAAGGATATCCCTTAACCATCGATACAAACTTCTTAGGATTAAAGTATTTTTTAGACAACTTAACTCCTTCTTTTAAAAATAAAAGATATATCTTACAAGGTTCTTTAGCAGCGGGTTTAAAAATCAAAAAAGATTGGGATTTAAAAGACTCTAAATTAGCCCTCTTTGATCAATACAATCTCTCAAAAGCGGGTGTGGAAGCTTTGTGGCACCACTACTACATAAACGATAAAGATAATGAATATATACTCACAGAACCAGGAGTGACATCTACAGATATATTAAGGAACTTCAAAGAACCCATTAAGACGATGGGTAAAGTATTTGTAAAAACTGTTTCTCATTCTCCAAAGAAAGCATCCTTAACTTTGTTAAAAGCTTTAACTAAGGATACCCATAATGGCGATTATATCGTCCCACGAGGGATGTACGCTATCGCGGGATTTCCAATATATAAAAGATTCCCTAAGAAAAGAATTAGAGAATATCTTATCAAAAACGAAAATAATTAGTATAATATATGTCGCTGTCGGGACGTAGCGCAGCTTGGTAGCGCACTTCCTTGGGGTGGAAGGGGTCGTGAGTTCAAATCTCATCGTTCCGACCAGATAGTGAACTAGCCTCGATTAAATCGGGGCTTTTATTTTGCTTGCTATTACTGAAAGTAATGTTATGATAATAGCAAAGAAGGTTTATTTATATGAAAAATAAAAACATTTTGTTTTGTACTTTAGGAATTGTTCCTTTACTATTTGCCTGTGGCAAGACTGTCATGACTCCCAAAAAGACCATCGATTCTATCGCTAAATCTTTAGATGAACAAGTCTATGATCTACCCAATGATGATTGTTGGCTCATCTCTAAGAAATACGCGCTAAACGAATTCGATGATATCGATGCCTTAAAAGAATATACCATCACTTTAGTGCCCAAAGGATTTGAAGAAACTAAAGATTGGTATGAAACCACGATTACTTCTGGAGAGACAGAATATAACCACGAATACACCAATAAGATTACCGATTTAAAATTTCAAATCGTAGAAATGGTCGAGCCCGCAGCGGCATATTATCAACTTTGGGTCACTACTTCACCCGCTGATTAATATTATTAAATAACAAAAAAAGAACCCTGATTAATCAGGGTTTTTCTTATCTTTAATATTTATCAACAATTTCAAAGAGATTATCCGCGGTCACAATATGAATGTGATCGAAGAATTCATAATCCTCTTTTTGAGGTAATTGGAATTCTCTAAAATATTCTTCTAAGACATCTTCTGGAATAGGGAAATCTCTCACTTTATTTTGTAATAAGACCTTTTCTCTAGGTACTTCAAAGAGGACCATATCCACTTCGTCAAAGGATTCAGCGACTTTTCTCACTTGTTCGACGCGGAACTGCACTGATCTATTCGTGGCATCTAAGACGACAATACCTTTTTTATCTTGCGCGTAAATAAGGGCTAAATCATAGAACATCTTCCACACCAACTTATCTTCAGAAATATTTTTCTGACTTCCAGTGATTAGATCTCTTAATCCATCAGAGGAAATAATATAGACATGAGAACCTTTTTTCTTTCTTAAAAGGGTGGAGAAGTAACTCTTTCCACTGCCAGGAACACCGGATAAAACAATTAGTTTTGACATAATAACTTACCAATTAATTATATTAACAAAGGTATATGCTGAATAAAAGAAAAACAGGACCGTCGTCCTGTATTTTTCTAAAGAAATATTAAATTATTTTTCCCTTTCGGCTTCTAAAAGAGCTTCCACTTCTTCTTTGGAAAGTTGACGATCTTTAGAAACTTTTCTCATCGCTTTTTTAATATCCACTTTAACAGCACGCAATAAAGCTTCTTGTTCTTTTCTTGCCGCGATTTTTCTTCTTGTGGCATTTAAAAATGCTTCAGGGACATAAGAAGAGATGATTTGGGAACCTTCTCTCCATTGACGATAATAATAGGTATGGCCAGAAATCTGTTTCACAGAAATATAGCCAACCGGAAGTGCTTTAATGTTTTCTTCAATTTGTTCACGCTCTTTCATTAGTTCGAGGAGCAACTCGAGTTGTCTAACTTGTTTATTCATAATGCTTAACCTACGGAATTACTTTAAAACAAAACCATTTTTATGGCAAGCAAAAAAGTTATTTTTCTACGACTATACAAGAAAAAAAGAGGATGTTTCCATCCCCTTATTTTTGAAGAGATATTATAGACCAAATTTCTTGATTCTATCGAATCTATCTTTCGCGTATTGCTCACACTTGGTGAGTAATTCTTCTGCGTGTTCAGGATTGACACGTGGGAGTTGAGAGAATCTAGTTTCAGTCATGACGAAGTCTCTTAACTTGCTATAATCTGGATCTTTGCAGTCAACGGTAAGTGGGACTTCTTTTCTTGGATCATATCTGAAGATTGGGAAGTAACCACATTCCACCGCTAATCTCTCTTGTCTCATGGAGTTGGCTAAGCCACCTTTAATACCATGGTTTGCACAAGGAGCGTAGCAGATGACTAATGATGGGCCATCATAGCTTTCGGCTTCTTTTAAGGCTTTAATCGCCGCCACTGGGTTAGCACCTAAAGCGATTTGAGCAACATAGACTTTGCCATAGCTCATAGCGATTAAGGCTAAGTTCTTCTTCGCTGTAGTTTTACCAGAAGCGGTAAATTTAGCGATAGAACCAGTTTGTGAGGATTTAGAGGATTGACCACCAGTATTGGAATAGACTTCGGTATCAAGTAATAAGATGTTAACATCTTCATCGTTAGCGATAACGTGATCTAAGCCACCGTAACCGATGTCGTAGCCCCAACCATCACCACCGACAATCCAAATGGATTTATCTAATAAGTCTCTTTCGTAGACTAAGACTTCTTTAACGCCTTCATCTTTACTGGCTTTGACGAGTTCCACTAATTTCTTAATGATTGGTCTAACAGCGTTTTTATTCTTGATGTTAGCGAAGTAAGCATCGATGGTTTCGACGAGTTCAGGTTCGAGTTCTCTTTCTTTCGCGGCTAATAAGATTTCGACGATGCGTCTTAATTTGGCATCGGTCGCCACTCTCATACCATAACCATATTCGGCATTGTCTTCGAATAAGGAGTTGGCCCAAGCCACACCTTGACCTTCTTTATCAGTGCAGAATGGAGTTAATGGAGTGGAACCACTATAGATGGAGGAACATCCAGTAGCATTAGCTACTAACATGTCTTTGCCAAATAATTGGCTCACTAATCTGTAATATGGAGTTTCACCACAACCGGCACAAGCACCAGAGATTTCCATATAAGGCATTAAGTAGCTAACACCTAATACTGTATCTAACATTGGAGCTGGTAAAGCATCAGCTTTATAAGAAACGTGTTTGAATAAGTAATCAGCGGCTTCTTCTTGTGGGAATTGAGATTTGGCTTCCACCATTTCAAGAGCGACTTTACCGGTCTTGTTGGCGTTACATTCACTGACACATAATCCGCAGCCTACGCAGTTGCGTGGGGAGATTTGTAAACGATATTTTAAGCCTTTGGCTTTGAGCATTGGGAGTTTGCATTCCGAGACTTCTTTAGCGAGCTCTGGAGCTTTAGCTAATTCTTCATCGTTAAGTAAGAATGGTCTAATTGTGGCGTGTGGACAGACAAAGGCACAGTTATTACATTGAATACAGGCTTCTGGATGCCACAATGGGACTCTATCCGCAATACTTCTCTTTTCTCTAAAGGTGATATTGTTTTGCATTGTGCCATCTAATAATTCACCTTCTAAGAATTTGCTAACTGGTAAGTTATCACCATCTAAGTTACCGATGACGGAAACATAGTTATCGAAATAATCATCACCGGTTAATTTGACTTCAGCTTTGGGTGATAATTTAGCCCATGCGGGATCAACTTTCACTTCTCTTAAGCCTTCGGTACCTGCATCGATTGCTTTCCAGTTGAGTTCAACGACTTCTTGACCTTTTTTGGCGTAGCTCTTTTCGGCGAATTTCTTCATCCATTTATTGGCTTCGTCATAAGGCATAATGCCTTGGTTGAGATAGAAGAAGGAAGCTTGGAGAATGGTATTGGTGTGTCTACCCATACCAATTTCAGAAGCGATCTTGTTCGCGTCGATGACATAGAATTTTGCTTTTTTTGTGGCTAATTGATATTTCACACGATTGGGCATGTTTTTAATTAATGTCGCATCGTCCATATCGGTGTTGAGTAAGAATGTACCACCTTCTTTTAAGTTCTTAATCATATCGAACTTGAAGAGATAGGTATCTAATGAACAGGACACAAAGTCCGCGTTTTGCACATAATATGTACTTCTAATTGGGGATTTACCAAATCTTAAGTGTGAACGAGTAACACCACCAGCTTTACGGGAGTCGTAAGCGAAATATGCTTGAGCATATTGATGAGTGGCATCACCAATAATCTTAATGGAAGATTTGTTCGCAGAGACGGTACCATCACTACCTAAACCGTAGAATAAGCAAGAGGTATAGTCACCTTTGACATGGTAATGTTCATCGGTAGGAATGCTTAAGTGTGTGACATCATCATTGATGGAAACGGTGAAGCTATTCCAACGTTTTTCCGCCTTTAAGAAATCAAAGACAGCTTTCATATCTTTAGGTTGAGTATCTTTGCTAGATAAACCATAACGGCCACCTAAGACTTCGATATCTAAACCAGCTTCTTTAATGACTGTAGCGACATCTTGATATAAAGGTTCACCACAAGCACCTAATTCTTTAGTTCTGTCTAAGACAGCGATACGTTTCACGGATTTTGGTAAGACCGCTAATAAGTGCTTCGCGGAGAATGGACGGTATAAGTGAACTTTCACTAAACCAACTTTTTCACCTTTGGCTCTTAAGTCATCGATAACTTCAGAGATGGTCTCGGTAACAGAACCCATCGCGATGATAACTCTGTCGGCATCCTTATCACCATAATAGGTGAATGGAGCATAGTTTCTACCAGTTAATCTGCTGGCTTCTTTGAAATATTTAATGGCGACATCTAAGACTTCTTTGGCTTTGCCGTTTTGGGCTTCTCTACCTTGGAAGTAGATGTCATCGTTCTCTGCACCACCACGAGTGACTGAATGGGTGTGAGGATTTAAGGCTCTAGCTCTAAAGAGCTCAACCTTATCCATGGGTAATAATTTCTTCCATTCGGCGTCATCGATGAATTCGACGTTTTGAATTTCATGAGAAGTTCTGAAACCATCGAAGAAATGGCAGACTGGGAATTGAGCATCAATGGCCACTAAATGGGCAACATTGGTTAAATCGGCGATTTCTTGAACACTGTGTGAACAGATCATCGCGATACCAGTTTGTCTAATAGCGTAGATGTCTTGGTGATCACCGAAGATGGATAAACTACGTGTCGCTAACGCTCTTGCGGAGACGTGTAAGACGGCTGGTAAATTTTCACCGACCCACTTATAGATATTGGGGATCATTAATAATAAGCCTTGGGATGCAGTATATGTAGCTGCTAAACCACCAGCTTGTAAAACACCGTGAACTGTACCAGAAGCACCAGCTTCAGATTGCATTTCACTGACCTTCACTACTGAACCGAAGAAGTTCTTTCTCTTTTGAGAGGCATAAACATCAACATTTTCCGCCATTGGGGAAGAAGGAGTAATTGGGTAGATGCCGGCAACTTCGATGTAGTTGTAGGAACCTAATGCTGCTGCAGTATTACCATCTACTGAGAGCATTGTTTTCTTAATTTCTGACATAAATTAAAAATTTCCTTTCGTTATAACCGCTATAATTATACGCGTACGCCTTAGACGTTAGCAATAACAAAACAAAATAATAAGTTAAACTCTAATAATTTAGTGTTTAATAGACAAAATAAAAAGTGAACCTTGCACATATTTGGTTCACTTTTTTAGTTTATTTTTTACTTTTTCTTTTTGCGAGTTCTTCAACGATTAATCTCTTTAAGATTTTTAAATCTTTATCACTGAGTTCCACGCTCCAGTTGAGCATTCCACCAATGGTGAGTTTTTTGTGGATGAAGTCTAGATAGGAATCAAATACTTCCACTTCATCTTTCTTCACCGCCACTGGTTTAGGAACAGGAGCTTTTTTGGTTTCTTTTTCTTCGATGAATTTCTTCATCTTGGGGACTAATTCTAAGATGTTATAGTCATAATCCATCTTAATTATCGGATCGAAGAAGGATAATGTTTCGCTGATGACATCAGGATAAATGCCAATAATATTGGCTAATCTTTCACATGTGAAATATTTGGCTTTGGGATATTTAGCCATTCCCGTTAAATATTTCTTCAATTCTTTAACATTAGGTTCTTTCATAAAAAGTCCCCCTATTTATATTTATTATATAACATTAACACTCTATTAATCGATAAAAGAAAAACGCAGCAGTTTCCTGTTGCGTTCATTTTTTAGCTTGGTGATCCCCAAGGGATTCGAACCTTTGACCCGCTGATTAAGAGTCAGCTGCTCTACCAACTGAGCTAGGGGACCATCGTTAAGCGCTCAATAATAATATATTAAAGATAGAAACATTTCAATAAGAAATAAGAACTACTTATTTAATTAAAACAAAGCGTTTGAGCGACTTTTGAAAAGAAAACCACTATTTATTCATTAAAATGATAAAAATCTTTTAAAACTTGTTTAATCCTAAAATAAAAGGGCCACCCGAAGGTGACCCCTTATCAATTCAGTATTGTGAATTAGTATAAGCAGATGTTGTCAAATGTTAATGTAGCTTCAGCAGTTTGACCATTTTCATTCCAAACGCAAATATTGAAATTGTAAATGTTTCTAGCAGAGAAGCCCATACGGCAGAATGTCCAACCATTTGCTTTAGCGGTTAAATTTCCGATTTCGGAAGCACCACCATATGATTGGCCGAATGTCCAAGTACGAATTTGAAGATCAGCATTGCTTGGATTATAAACCCAGAAACCAATACCCTGAACATTTTGTTGTGTCTCGAAATCATTTCTTAAAGTGATGCCAAGAGCTTTATCAGAAGAACCTGAACGAGCAGCACCACTTGCACCACCAACAAAATTTGTTGTATCAGCAGCGACATCTTCAAGAGCAGCATTCCAAGAACCAGAAGGTCTGACTCTCTTTGCTAAAACTTGATTTAATTGTTCGGTTGTGCCTTCGCAATCCCAATAATGGGCGGCGTTATTAAGAGTAATTTGACCATTGTCTGCAATTGCAGCAGCAACGGTGGAACCACTTAATGTGACTTGTGTTAAAGCATGGTTTTCTTCATCAAAGACAGCAGTGATTGTACCTAATGTGTCATCGGACATTGTGACGACTTTTGTTTCGGCATTATAGGTATAAGTTGTGTTAACTTTTGTGGATGGACTGGAAGCAGCAACTTCGATGTAAGCTTTTTCATTGCCGAGAGCAATCATTGTGAAGATGGAAGCACCACCCATAGCTTCAATAGCTGTTGCGTGACCTAAATAGTTACCAACTGGTAAAACTTCTTGTTGTTCTTCACCACTTGCTAATGTGATGACGATGGAGTCGAAATAGCAAGAATATGTGAAGTTATCATCAATTTCAACTTTGGCAAATGTGAAATCTGTTCCGGTTGGAGCGACTTCGAAAGTCTTTTGATCAGCAACTGTGCTAACCATTTTAACTTCAGTATTAGAAGCAAATGTATTTTCTTTGCCAAATGTGACCTTTAAAGCATTGTTGTTGGCAAAGATGTTCTTATTGGAAGCCCAATTAAAGGTAATCTTTTCAACTGGAGCACCGAAAGCGGTTGTGTTATTGAAATTGGATTTTGTGCCGTTATTAGTATCAGATAATTTATTTCTGAATTGGATACCGGCATAGTTGTTGCCCTTTTGGACAGAGATTTGTTGCCATCTAAATGTGACACCACTGACTGTGCTGGTTTGATATTCTGTGCTATAAGCAATAGTTGCAGAACCATCATAACCTAAGAATGATTGTGGTGTTAATTCGATAACGTTGGTTTGTTCTTGTTGTCCGCCTTGACCACTAACGGATAAGACGATACCTGAACCTTGAATCGCACCTTGATAATCGGCACGGATTAATTTCATTTCCACTGTATCACCAGCAACGATTGCGGATGTTGTGGTATTGGTTAAGAAGTCTTGTGGGTTGGTGAAAACGTAAGCATCAGCATTGTTCCAAGCAAGAGCAGATGCGGTTGCTGTAGAACCATAAATGGTTAAATCGTTTGTGCCATCAGTTAAGACCATGTTGCCGTATTTGTTGCCGGCGACGGATTTCACTTCAGCTGTGACTTTGTAAGCTTTGGCTTTGCTGTTTTCTAAAGCGATGAACTCAGCAAGTGTTTTGGTTTCCACTGCTGGTTCTGGAACATCGACAGCTGTGCCTGGAGTGACGGATAAAACGATACCAGAGGCTTCGATTGTGTCACCGTAGTCAGCACGGATTAATTTCATTTCTAATGTGTCACCACGTTTGATGGCGCTTGTGACAGTATTAGTTAAGAAGTCTTGTGGATTGTTGAAGACATAGGAGTCAGCATCGTTCCAAGCAAGAGCGGTTGCGGTTGCTGTACAACCATAAATAATTAAATCATTTGTGCCATCGGTAAGAGTCATATTACCGTATTTGTCACCATTGAGGGATTTAACTTCAGCAGAGACTTTGTAGGCTTTGGCTTTGCTATTTGGTAAAGCAATGAATTCAGCAAGTGTTTTGGTTTCCACTGCTGGTTCTGGGACAGTTTCGCCACCTTGGCCTTGTTCGTAGCCAATGATTTGTGGGGCGTTCTTGCCACTTTGACCACCATTGTTATAAGAGAAGTAATAACCGACGTCTTTGGTGTTATCGGCTCTAACATAGGCTCTTAAAGTAATGATGTCGCCATTAGCATAATCGGCAGCTGTTTTGCCTTCTTCAACTTGAGCGGAGGAAACTTCCATATCGTTAGTTCCATCTGTCAATTTGAATTTGTGGCCATTTTCAGCATTACCAGTGATTGTGCCTTTTAATTTCGCTTTTGCAAAGAAATATTGGGCAGAATAGGACTTATTCTCTAATTTTTCTTTTGCAACTTCAGTTAAGACTTGGGAAATGGTTAATGGTTGTTGTTCAGTACCATAGTTAACGACTTCCGCAACTTCTTCTTCAGCAATTGTTACTTCGACGTTGTCGGTTGATTGACCGCAAGTGACGGTAATGGTTGCTTGGCCTTGTGCGACTGGATTGGCCATTTGTCCAGTAATGGTGAGTTTTTCAGTATCACTGGATGTGATTTGAATGACGCCTTCACGGACTAATTGGGCAACATTGGCTTTTGGTTCCACTTCAATTTCAACTTTGCGGGAATCGCCTTTTGCGTGCCAATCAGGGGCTTGAAGGGCTTGCTTATTGCTAATAGAGACTGTGTAATTAACTTGCTCAGATTGACTCTGAGATTCACTTAGTGAACCTTGGTCAGAAGAAGGCGCAACAGGTTGCTTCTTTTGACAAGCAGGAATAATTAACGCAAGACTTAGTAACAATGCAGCAAATTTTGTTCCTTTTTTCATCATTTTTTCTCCTTTCGTAAAATCAGAAAATTGAAACTAATTGTGCTATTGCACAAAGGTTTTGTTATTTATATCCTTTAATAAACTTGTATAGGTAACTTTACGTTTCATTCCGAAGATGGTAAAGACTACCCCAAGTATTAAAAGTATAACCGAGATAATAGCGAGTACTAGGAAAACCCAGAACTCAGGGGAAGAGACTGTAATTCTAAATTGATTATCAGCCTTTCTAGAAAGTAATAAGAAGACAATAGATGTCACTAAAAGGATAATGCCGATAGAGACATTGCTCATGCCTCTTGCAAAATCATTTCTTCCACGTTGAAGTTCCGCGTGGCAGGCTCTCGCTAAAGATTTCACATCTTCGGGTTCGGCATTGGCGTGAATGAGATGACCACATCTAGGACAGACATAATTGATTTGTGTGTCCATATCGACGCCTTCAATCTTTTTATAAGTAGATTGTTGAGCTTCGATTTTGTCTTCATCTATCTTGTAACCACAATGATAGCAATACATCATTATTACCTCCTAATCATAAATAATTAAGCTTGTTCAGGTACCCAAACTAAACCATTTGTATCGTTAAAGACGATTTGGAAAGTGATTCTTCCACTTTGTTGTTGATGGTAAGTATAAATACCATTTAATAAGAATTTTTTACCGACAAATTGTGCTTCGGTATTCCAATATTCAAATTTCTTCTCTGGATCACCAGCATATGGGAAGGTGATAAAGGCAGAGAAATCACAGTTTTCAAAACCGAGAGTGATTTCATCACCTTTGGTGTTGATATAGAAATCATTGCATGTGATAGCGTCGGTGACGTTGACCGCGCAGTTTAAACATTCGGAATCACCATTTTTGGCAATTTGTGATAATCTCGCGGATGTATAGTCCACGATATGGAGTTGTTGATCATCAGTATTTTCATCAGCTTTTAAGAGAATCTTGCAGTCATCATCTTTAGCTTCGCTAGAAACGATGGGGAAGTGACCTTCCGCACCGGTTAATTGGAAACCGAAGTTTTCGCTATATTTAGCGGTGACGCATAATTCAATAAAGGTATTGACAGTTTTATATTTGCTAGGAACTGAGGACATACCACAGAAGATGTTGATAGAGGCATATTCACCACCAGGGATGCCTT
>JAEEGL014931899.1_pt1 | contig 14076 bp, 11 predicted proteins | sample 9134231 | NCBI WGS metagenome assembly JAEEGL01 (sample SAMN16246548, study PRJNA631951) | gut metagenome | biome: gut microbiome; feature: rumen; material: fiber-attached | host: Bos | place: Iran: Karaj | collected 2018-10 | reverse complement strand
TACAACCCCAAGGTCAGATAGGGAAATGCTACGAGTGGTGACTACGCCGGGCTCAAGGCCTCTTCCCACACAGCTTGCGCCGACAACAACGCAAACCGCCATACAGTCCGCACGTCTATGCAGCATAACGGAGCTCCAGTGCCTCGACTTTCCTCTTGCCCAGATTATGAATATAAGCGCGCACAGCGACACGCATGCGATTATCGGCACGGCAACGGTCAGATAATTCCTGATGTTTTCCTTTTGCATAGGGAAGAAAACATAGGTGTAAAGAAAAACCGCCGCGGTGTCAAATCCCCAGAGCAGGAAAGGGTGGGTCTTCTTTGTCATAAAAGGAAAGATGACAATAACCCATAAAAGAGCGCAGGAACAAAGGACATAGACCGACCAGTAACCCGCGTCGTGAATAAACAGATTGACTATGCCGCAGATTATATTGGGAATCGCCAGTATTACCGAAACTATCATAGCGGCAAATTTGCGCCTGGTTTCCGCGGGGATGGCGGGAACCGATGAGAACGGCGTCTGCTGTTTCTCCGCCCTGACATCGTCCGGCATATATACAGGTGTGCCGCAAAGAGCGCAGCTCGCGGCGCTGTCATCCAGCTCAACTCCGCACTTAACACAGTATGACATCTTTATCTCCTTTAATTTCTGTTGCTTTCGATTTTAACGTGAACTCCGTTTCTCACAAGAAAAGTGAAAAACTCCCTTTCTATATCCGTTTCTTCGTACAAATCGGCAAAGGTCACCACAAGTTTATTGCCGTAGGTCGCGACTCCGCACCTGGCTCCGTTGCGCATACCGGGGCCCGGCATAAGCATAAGCTTTTCAACATACGGCTCCATTTCGGCGGGCAGCGTCACCTTGCCGAGATTTGTGAGAAGCGAGGTTGTGGTCTGCTCACCGGTTATCAGGAAAGAAATTCCTATTCCGATATTCTTCACGGGCAGAGGCATTGCTTTAAGAAAAGGATTGCGCTCAATACCCATATTGGCCGTCATCATCGCATTAAGCTTTTTGGGGTCATTCGCAAGGCGTAGCTGAAGGGCAACCTGATTAAGAAGCTCCTCAAAGGTATATTCGCCCAGATTCGGGTCAACAACCACCCTCAGACACAGAGTGAAATTCCTCATCGTGGAGGAATTAAAGGCCCTGCGCAGATCAACAGGTATCTGGATACAGACTTCCTTCTGTTTCCTCTTTTCCGCTCTCTGTTTGCGGATGTGTATATCAAGCAGAATGGCGGCAAGATACTCGGTCACGGTCACTCCGAGCGGCTTTGTCAGCGAGTGAAGTTTATCGAAATCGACAATGCCGGAGGTGATGCTGAGCATATGCCTGGGCAGTTTTGTCCCCTTCGCGTGGTAAACAAAGCGCCCGCCTCTTTTGAGTTTTCCGCGGGAGTTTGCGTTCTTTCTGAACGAGTCTTCAATTTCCTCAGCCGAGGGTTTTTCGCTCAGGTCAAGCACAAATCCCCCCGCCGGTATATCGGCACCGCGAAGCCGCAGATACTCTGCCGCAAGGGTACAGGTGAAAACGGCAGCACCGTGACCGTCCGTGATTGCGTGATATGTATCCACGCTCAGACGCCCGCCGTGATAATACACCCTGAAAAGGAATCTCTTGTTCTCGTTGAATTTGACTCTGTGGCAGGGGTTGCTGATATCAGGGCAGACATCCGGGGCTGTATTCGGATTCTTTTCGAAATAATACCAGAAAAGCCCGCGCTTTATCATAACGTCAAAGCCGGGGAATCTGGGCATAACGGTTTTAAGCGCGGTTTCAAGCACAGCGGGGTCTATATTCTCTTTCAGCTCAACGCAAAACCTGAAAATATTCGACCAGGCGCCTGTATTCTGACCGGGGAAGATTGTGGCCGCATTGTCAAGCCTGAACCACTCCGGCATTTTTTTGTCAGCCACTCCGCTCACCCCTTTTTGTCTTTAAATCGCCTTTTTATTATACTATCGCCCCGGTTTAATGTCAACAATCGGCGGAGATATGGAGGCCTGTTTTGGAGGCTGCCTTGAAGACGGGCGGTTCAAAATAATTCTTGCCATAGTTTTCATTACGCGGTATAATAAAGAGTACGGAACAGTTCGCCTCATTGCGGCCTTTTCCGCTGTTAACAAAACAAAAACCGCCCCTGAGGGCGGATATGAAACCGGGTCCGGTTTATGATTTAAGCTCATCCAGAGTAAGCTCATAGGCGGGGAGAAACTCTTTGACAAAGATGTCCGCCTCGGGCAGATTGAGCGCCTTTATAGCCTTTGCCGTACTTTCGCCGGCAAGGATGAATTCGCTGTTGCCCGCCTTCTTCTCCTCCATACACTTGATGTATGCGCTGATTTTATCCGCCGCCTTTATGTATTTCCACAGCTCGGCGTCCTGCTCCTCGTGGATAAACGCGGGGCGGAAACCGCTTTTCATTTCATCGGGCAGCATACCGACAAGGCTTTCGCAGGCAACATCCTCAACAGTCTTGTACGCCCTGCGCACCTCATCGCTGTAATACTTGACGGGGGTAGGCATATCGCCCGTAAGCGTTTCCGGAGCATCGTGATAAAGCCCGAGAAAAGCGGCTCTTTCGCAGTTGAGGTTTTTGCCGAATCTTTCGTTTGCGATAACAGTCAACGCGTGGGCAATGACGGCAACCTCAAAGGAATGCTCTGCCAGATTTTCGCTGTGCTCGTTTCTCATAAGCGCCCAGCGATTGATATATTTCATTCTCGAAATCATGGCGAAAAATCCGTTTTCCATATTCCGTGCCTCATCTTTCTCAGCGGTCTGTCTGCCGCTGTTTATTCATTCTATCACAGTTTGCCGCAATTTGCAACGGCGAAAGGAACGCTTATGAACTCCGGAGAAAACAGAGCATTCACCGATGCGCTTGACAGATTCTACTCAAAAGAGGACCTGAAAGGCGCCGGCGCCTTCCTCGAAAATCAGTATGACATCTGCAATCACAAGGGCGATGAAGCGGGCAAACTGACCGTCCTCAACGAGATGACCGGCTATTACAGACAGACTGGCGAGAGCGAAAAGGGACTCAAGGCAGTTTATGAGGCAATAGACAGCGTTGAAAAACTCGGCCTCTCCTCCGAAGTTGACGGGGCAACCATCCTGCTCAACTGCGCCACGACGATGAAGACCTTCGGCAGGGCGGAACAGGCGGTTGACTATTACGAAAAGGCAAAAAAAGTGCTCTGCGGTAAACTCAGCCCCACCCACCCCCTCATAGCGGGGCTATATAACAATATGGCGCTCACCCTTCAGGAGCTCGGCAGAAAAAAGGAAGCGGAGGACCTGTTTCTCAAAGCGATAGATATCACCCTGGCCGATAACGCAAACGCCCTGGAAACGGCAATATCCTATGTCAATCTCGCTCAGCTCAGATTTGAAGAGGATATGCTTGACGCCTCTGTCGGCCTGCTGATGAACAAGGCGCTTGATATACTTAAGAATCCGGCATATTACGGCTATGCAAAATACGCCTTCACCTGCCGCAAGTGCGCTCCTGCTTTCGGATATATGGGCTACTTTGCGGCTGAAAAGTATCTTGGCGAAAGGGCTGACGAGGTTTATGAAAGGGCTTGATCTGAGCAGAAAATATTATGAACTCTACGGCAGAGAAATGATTGCGGCCCTGTTCCCCTCCTACGCGGGCAGGATTGCCGTCGGTCTTGCGGGCGCCGGCTCTGACTGTTTCGGCTATGATGACGAGGTCAGCAGGGATCACGATTTCGGCGCGGGCTTCTGCCTCTGGCTCACCGACGGGGACTATGAAAAAATCGGCTTTGACCTGATCAGAGCCTACGGAGAACTGCCCGGCAGTCTTGACGGAATAGCGAAGGCAAAAGTTTTTCCCGACGGGTCAAGGCACTTCGGAGTAATGAAAATTTCCGATTTCTTTCTTCCCCTGACAGGCTCAACCGGAGCGCCCGAAAACCTGCAGCAGTGGCTTTCCGTGCCGGACAGTTACCTTGCGTGCGCCGTGAACGGCGAGATATTCAGGGATGACCTCGGAATAATGACGGGAATAAGAGAAGAAATCTCAAACGGGATGCCCGAAGACGTGAAACTCAAAAAGATTGCCGCAAGGGCAATAGGAATGGCGCAGAGCGGTCAATACAACTTCCCGCGCTGCATAAAGCACGGCGAATACGGAGCCGCGGCGCTTGCCCTCTCGGAATTTGTCAGGGAAACGGCAGCACTCGCGTATCTGCTGAACGGAAAATTCTGCCCGTTTTACAAATGGGCGCTCAGGGGTATGAAGGACCTTGAGCTTTTTGCGGATATGAGCGACGAACTCTCAGACCTTCTCACGGAAAAAACCGATGCTTCGCAGATTGAGAAAACGGAGAAAATCGCGGAACGTTTCGCCGATTATTTCAGATCCGAGGGCCTATCAAAATGCGCGGACAATTACCTTGAGCCTCACGCATACGAAATAAGAAACAGGATAAAAAATCCGATTCTCAGAAACGCTCACATCATGGAAGGCTGAGCCTGAAAGGAATAATTCAATGTATCCCGCAGAACTTGAAAAACATCTGATGCACGTTCAGAAGCCCGGCAGATACACGGGCGGCGAACTCAACAGCGTCATAAAACCGCACGACAGTGTTGACATACGTTACGCTTTCTGTTTCCCGGACACATACGAAATAGGCATGTCGCATCTGGGGATGAAGATACTCTATTCCCTGGTGAACGAAAGGGACGACGCCCTGTGTGAGAGGGTGTTTGCCCCGGACGTTGATATGGAAGCTATTATGAGGGAGCACAACATTCCTCTCTACGCCCTTGAAAGCGGAAAACCGATCGTGGATTTTGACATTATCGGATTCACAATGCAGTATGAACTCAGTTACACAAACGTTCTCAATATGCTCGACCTTGCGGGTCTGCCCGTAAAAAGCGCGGACAGGGAAGCCCTCACGCCCATTGTCATTGCCGGAGGGGCCTGCGTGTGCAACCCCGAGCCGATGGCTGATTTCTTTGATATAACCCTGCCGGGTGACGGCGAAGAAGTTACAAACGAACTGATTGACCTGCTGAAAGAATATAAGAAAAAAGGGGCAGCGAAGAAGGAATTTCTCGCCGCCGCCGCTCAGATACCGGGAGTCTATGTGCCATCTCTCTATGAAGTTTCATATAACGGGGACGGTACTGTTAAAAAGGTGACTCCCACCTGCTCCGCTCCCGCAAAGGTGATAAAAAGAAATGTTGCCGACCTTGACAAAATGTTTGCCCCGACCTCCTTCGTCGTGCCGTTTCTGGAGTCGGTCTTTGACAGAACAACGGTTGAAATATTCAGGGGCTGCATCAGGGGCTGCAGATTCTGTCAGGCAGGTTTCCTGAACAGACCGCTCAGGGAGAAATCCCCTGAGGCAGTTGAGGCGCAGTGCCACGCCATCTGCGATAGTTCCGGTTATGACGAAATCTCCCTCTGCTCGCTCAGCACGAGCGATTACAAAGGTCTGGAAAAACTGCTCACAAATATGCTCCCGTGGGCGGATGAAAACAAGATAAACATTGCCCTTCCCTCCCTGAGAGCCGATAACTTTCCGAAAGAGCTTATGGAAAAACTCAACTCCGTAAGAAGAAGCGGACTCACCTTCGCCCCCGAGGCGGGCACTCAGCGTATGAGGGATGTTATAAACAAAAACATCACCGAGGAAGAAATCCTCTCCACCGCCGCGCAGGCGTTTTCGGGCGGATGGACTGCTGTCAAGCTTTATTTCATGATCGGTCTGCCGACAGAAACCGAGGAGGATCTGAAGGGCATAGCCGACCTTGCCCAGGCGGTAGTGGATAAGTATTACAGCTGTGAAAACAAGCCGAAGGGAAAGAGCGTATCGGTTAATATTTCGCTTGCCTCCCTTGTGCCGAAGCCGTTTACTCCGTTCCAGTGGGAACCGCAGGACAAGCCCGATGTCCTCATTGAAAAGCAGAATTACCTTATCTCCTGCGTAAAAACCCGCAAAGTAAATGTTTCCCGCCACGTGCCGTGGACAAGCTTTCTTGAAGGCGTGTTTGCCAGGGGCGACAGGCGTCTCGGCAGGGTCATTGAAACGGCGTGGAAAAAGGGCTGCCACTTTGACAGCTGGGAGGAGCATCTCGACAGGGAGAAGTGGATGCAAAGCTTTGAAGAGTGCGGGATTGATCCGTACTTTTATACCGCAAGGGTAAGAGACCTTGATGAAGTGCTTCCCTGGGATCATATGGACTACGGAGTGACCAAAAAATTTCTGCAAAAGGAATACATTAAAGCGCATAAGGGCGAAACCACTCCGTGCTGCAGAGAGAAATGCTCCAACTGCGGAGCCGCGAGACTGAACGGAGGTGTATGCAATGAACTCGGTAAGACTGTGGTATAAGAAAAGCGGACTGGTCATCTACACCTCACACCTTGATATGAACCGCTGTTTCACAAGGGCGGTAAGGCGCGCGGATATCCCCCTCTGGTACACCGAGGGCTTTAATCCGCATCCGTATATGACGTTTCTGCTTCCCCTTCCGCTCGGTCAGACAGGCCTGAGAGAGCCGCTCGATATAAGGGTTGAGGAGGATATTTCACCCGGGGAAATAAAAAACAGGCTCAACAGCGTGCTACCGTCGGGCCTTGAAATAGTTGACGCCGCCGAAGCGGTGAATAAAGCGAACTCAATTGTTTCCGCAAGATACAAAACCGACCTGCTCTTTGAGAGCGAAGGCGAAGCGGAGGGATTCAGCGCGGGAATAAACGACATAATGAGCTCCGGCGTGCTGAATGCGGAAAAGAGGTCAAAACGGGGCACAAAAACAGTCAATCTGTGCGATTATGTTGACTCGTTTTCCGCCGTATGCGAGGGTAAAACAGTAAAGACAGACGCAGTGCTTGCCACGGGAACGCAAAACAATCTCAACGCCGGCCTGCTCTTCGAGACACTCTGCTCCGAATTTGCCGCAGAGCCGGAAAAAACATCAATAGTGCGCACCGATATATATATGGAGAATATGATACCGTTCTGCTGATAATCAGCTGTTTTCCGCCCGGACAGTTTTACGTCCGGGTATTTTTATAACTTTATTTAAAACAGTGCCCCAAAACGGCAGACAGCAAACGGCAATCAGCACCGCCGATATGAGTACGGAATAAAGCGGGAGCTTCGAGACAAAGTAGTTTTCAATATGAAACCTGTCGTTCAGAAGCCCGAGATAGAGATATTTGAGAGGCATATGCAGGGCATATATCTGCAAAGTCTTTCTGCCGATTGAGGGCAGAACGGAAACAAGGCTTTTTTCGGGCGTGACCGCTATAAAGGCCGCTCCCATCAGAGCTGAAACGGCATAGATGAGAAGCCGCAGCAAAAACGCGTAGGGCAGATTCCTGCCGAATACCGTTATGTAAGAATTCTTGCCCGTATACATAAGGCGCAGGTCCGATATTCCGTCATAGCAGAACCAGACAATCAGGAAGCCGGCGGCAATCAGAACCGCCGAGGCAATCTTTATCTTTTTATCCGAGAAGAACTTTCTGATCTTTGCCTCATCAAGACAGTAGCCGGCAAAGAAGAACGGATAAAACACGGCTGTTCTCATAAGGCAAAGTTTGTCGCCGAGGTTCCTGTCGTAACCGGCAAGGCAGCCTATGACAATCGAAACAATAAAAATATGAACGGGTTCAAATCTGTCAACCGCCATTGTGATTAAGCAGAAAGAGCAGAGTACGAAGGCGTACCAGGCAACTCCGGAAGTCGATATGAGAGAAAAGCCGGGATATTTGCCGTAAGCCACCCACTTTGAGGCAAACACAAGCACTTTTATGACGATGAAAAGCAGGAAGTATGACATAACCGCGCGCGCATTTCTCTGTTTTACGTGTGATTTTGAAAAAAGACCGGATACAAACAAAAACAGCGGCATATGAAAAATATAGATGAAATATCTGAGAATCGCGCAAACCTCGGATGTGTTTGCGTAAACATCAAAAATATGCCCCAGGACCACAAGTATCATCAGAAGTCCTTTGAGGTTATCCCATTTTTCTATTCTTCCGCCTGATGAGAGTGCCATTGAATTACCTCCGGTCAGTTTTATCAAACGACATATTACCACCCGGAGCCGCCGATTTCAATATTTTTTTATCCGGAGACCGTCAACGCAACGTCCGCGGATGTATTATTTTTCGCAAAAGATTGACAAAAAGTCTTTTTTAATGTAGAATTTTAAAGTAATTAAATACCTCAATTAGAGGGGAGTAGCTATAAACTGTTTTGTCAACAACCGTCGCTTGCGACTGGCAGGCAGTACATATTATTATGTCAGCAAGACCTTTAATGTAGCCCGCAGCTATGTTAGAGGTCTTTAATTCAAATATAAACGAAAGAGTTGGTTTAATGAAGCATTATCTTGAAAGCATCGACTCGGTACTTAACGAGGTTAAGAGCTCGGAAGGAGGTCTGACCCCCGAAGAAGCCGGAAAACGCCTTGAAGAAAACGGAAAGAACAAGCTTGCCGAAGGCAAAAAGGATTCATTGCTCAAACGTTTTCTCTCACAGCTTGCCGATCCGATGATTATCATTCTCATTGTTGCCGCCGTTATCAGCGCGGTTACGGCAACAATCAGCGGTGAAGGCGAAGGATACGCGGACGTTATAATTATTATGGTCGTTGTCATAATCAACGCCGTGCTCGGCGTTTATCAGGAGTCAAAAGCCGAAAAGGCGATTGAGGCGCTGCAGGAAATTGCGGCCGCCACCTCCAAGGTTATCCGCAACGGCAAATTTATGACGATTAAGAGCGAAGATATCGTTGTGGGTGACATTATCGTGCTTGAAGCAGGTGACAGCGTACCTGCCGACTGCCGTATAATCGAAAACGCCTCCCTCAAGATTGAGGAAGCTGCGCTCACCGGCGAATCCGTTCCCGTCAGCAAAACCGTCGACATCATTAACAATACTGACTCCGATGATGTTCCCCTCGGTGACAGAGTCAATATGTGCTATATGGGCTCAAACGTTGTTTACGGCCGCGGCAAAGCAGTCTGCGTTGCCACCGGTATGGATACCGAAATGGGCAAAATAGCCACCGCTCTCACCCTTGCCGAGGATGAGGAAACTCCCCTTCAGATTAAGCTTAATCAGCTTTCAAAAGTTCTGACATTCATAGTTGTCGGTATTTCCGTATTTATCTTTGCGTTTGACATCATCCGCTCGCTTATTACCGGCGGAAGAATCGAGTTCAGCGATATTCTCAACTTCTTTATGATAGCCGTTTCGCTTGCGGTTGCCGCCATACCCGAAGGTCTTGCGGCAGTTGTTACAATCGTGCTCTCAATCGGCGTTACCAAGATGAGTAAACGCAATGCGGTTATCAGAAAGCTTACCGCGGTTGAAACCCTCGGCTGCACCCAGATAATCTGCTCCGATAAGACCGGCACCCTCACGCAGAACAAGATGACGGTTGTCGAATACAAGGGTGATGATGAAAAGCTTATAGCCACCGCAATGGCGCTCTGCTGCGACGCCGAGCTTGATGAAGACGGCGAAATAAAGGGCGAGCCCACCGAAGCGGCTCTCGTTGCCTACGCAAACAACCTCGGTCTTAAAAAATATGACCTCGAAAAAGTCACTCCGAGAGTAGGCGAAGCCCCCTTTGATTCCGGCAGAAAGATGATGTCCACAATCCATAAAACCGGCGACGGTTTCGTTCAGTACACAAAGGGCGCTCCCGATGTTGTGCTCACGCACTGCGACTGTGCGCTTATTGAAGGTCAGCAGGTTCCCATGACCGCAGAACTCAGGGAAAAGATTGCTTCACAGAACAAGGAAATGGCTGACAAAGCCCTGCGCGTTCTCTGCGTTGCAATGAGAAAATATGACACTCAGCCCTCAAACGAGGCAAGCGAGATTGAAAACGGACTTTGCTATCTCGGCCTCACGGGTATGATTGACCCGGTCCGTCCTGAAGTTATCGACGCCATAGATGAATGCCGCACAGCCGGCATCAGACCGATAATGATTACGGGCGACCACAAGGATACAGCCGTTGCCATAGCCAAGTCGCTCGGTATAATCGAGGATGAAAGCGGAGCTATAACCGGCAGTGAGCTCAATAAAATGAGCGATGAAGAACTTGACAGCCGCATTTACGATTATTCGGTTTATGCCCGCGTTCAGCCCGAACACAAGGTAAGAATAGTTACCGCCTGGAAAAAAGCAGGTATGATAACCGCCATGACAGGTGACGGTGTTAATGACGCTCCTTCAATCAAGAGCGCGGACATAGGCGTAGGCATGGGTATTACGGGCACGGATGTTACAAAGAACGTTGCCGATATGGTGCTCGCGGACGACAACTTCGCCACCATAGTCAACGCGGTTGAAGAGGGCAGAAGAATTTATGACAACATCCGCGGCGCAATCCAGTTCCTTCTCTCCTCAAATCTTTCCGAGGTTGTTTCAATCTTTGTGGCAAGTCTGTTCGGCTTCATTCTTTTCGAGCCTGTTCACCTGCTCTGGATTAACCTTATTACCGACTGCTTCCCCGCTCTTGCCCTCGGCATGGAAAAGGGCGAAAAAGGCATTATGAAGCGCGCGCCCAGAGACAGCAAGGACGGCATCTTCGCAAACGGCATGGGCTTTGACTGCGCCTGGCAGGGTATAATGGTTACCGTGCTCACTCTTGCGGCTTACGCGGCGGGAATTATAATGGGCGGAAAAACCGTCGGCCAGACCATTCCCCTGACCGGAGTATTCGCGGTATCAAATGAACTTATCCACCAGAACGGTATGACCATGGCATTCCTTACGCTTTCAATGGCGGAGATTTTCCACTCATACAATATGCGCTCACGCACTGTTTCCCTTTTCAAGATGGGCTCAATAAACTGGTATCTCGTCGGCGCTATGGTGCTTTCGCTCATTCTCTCAACGGTTGTTATTTACATCCCGTTCCTTGCGAAGGCCTTCGACTTTGCAGAGATATCCCTTACCGAATATTTTGTTTCGCTCGGCCTTGCCTTCCTTGTAATCCCGATTGTCGAGATAGTCAAGGCAATCAGAAGAGCATCTCAAAAGAATAAGAAAGCGTAACACAATTCAATCAGACAGCTCCGTCATACCGGAGCTGTTTTGTTTTTTCTTGACTGTGTTTTTCTTTTACATTATAATAAGATTGAGGAAAGGGGAGATAAAAATGAAACTTGATGAAATAAACATAAGAGACCCTTTTGTTCTCTGTGAAAACGGCAAATTCTATATGTACGGCACAAGAGCGGCGTCCTTCGGCCGTTTCACGCACGGCTTTGACGTGTATGTTTCCGAGAATCTCAAGACCTGGAGCAAGCCTCACGAATGCTTCAATTCGGAGGAATATTCTCTTGACCGTGAGGTCAACTGGGCGCCCGAGGTGCATAAATATAACGGCAAATATTATATGTTTGCCACCTTTACCAAGGAAAACGGGCTCAGGGGTACTTATATCCTGCGCTCGGATTCGCCGATGGGACCGTTTGTTCCCCACAGCGTAGGCGCGGCGACACCCGAAAACTGGGAGTGCCTCGACGGCACGCTGTATGTTGAAGACGGTCTGCCCTATATTGTTTTCTGCCACGAGCACACCCAGATATGGGACGGCACAATCTGTTATCAGCGCCTGAGCGAGGATCTGACGATACCTATGGGCGAGCCCGTAACCTTATTCAAGGCCTCCGACCCCGAATGGGCGGACCCCAAGCACTACGGCGACCACTTTGTCACCGACGGCCCGTTTATGTTCAGAACAAAGACCGGAGTCCTTCTGATGATATGGTCCACCTTCATTCAGGGCAAGTATGCAGAATGTGTGGTGAGGTTCGGCAGCGGCTCGATTTCCGGGGAAATTGAACATCTCGAACCCATTCTCAAAGACGACGGCGGTCACGGTATGATTTTTTCACACGATGACAGGCTTTATCTCATCTTCCACTCGCCCAATATGACCGGAAGCGAGAGACCCGTTATCAGGGAAATAACCGACACGGGCGACTCGATTGTGCCTGCCGCCGATTAAGCGGCGGGCAATGAAATTTTTCCCAAAATACGCCGCCTGAATTTGCGTATTTTATCAATCTGCACAAAATAAAAAAATTCGTCCGATTAACATTGACAAAACCTTTGCTCAATGTTAAAATTTCATCAGTAAAAAACAATCTTTAAGTCGGTACCGAGAGACCGGCAAGGTTTGAATATCGGGTAAGGCGCAGATTTCATTTCTGCGTTTTATGTCTGTGTATGCGGATCTTGCCGACGGGCAGGGTCCTTTTGCTTTTGAAGGGGAGTTATACGATGCAGTTAAATGCCGGATTCATCAAAAATGAATATTCCTACCTCGTTCAGGCTTCTTTTGCCAAAAGCCTGGATGCAGACCCCTCCCTTTTGGCTATTAACAATTCCGAATATTTTGTTTTTCCCGGTTTTTGCGATGTGCATGTTCATTTTCGCGAGCCGGGTTATTTTTATAAAGAATCCATTAAAACCGGCTCAAGGGCGGCGGCGCACGGCGGCTACACAGCTGTCTGCACAATGCCCAACCTCAATCCTGTTCCCGACTGTAAAAAGAATCTCGACATCCAGCTTTCAATTATCAATATCGAATCCGAAATAAACATCTATCCCTACGGCGCAATAACCGTGGGCGAAAGAGGCGAAAGACTTTCGGATATGAATGCCATTTATCAGAAGGTCGTAGCCTTCTCGGATGACGGCAGAGGAATCCAGAGTGAAGCGCTTATGCGCGAAGCAATGCTTAAATCAAAGTCACTCAACAAGATTATAGTCGCCCATTGCGAGGATAATTCGCTCCTGGCAAGAGGCTACATCCATAAGGGCAAATACGCCCTGGAGCACGGGCACAGAGGCATATGCAGCGAAAGCGAATGGAAGCCCATTGAGAGAGATCTGAAACTTGCCGCCGAAACCGGCTGCGCCTACCACGTCTGCCACATCTCCTGCAAGGAGAGCGTGGATTTAATCAGAAAAGCCAAAAAGGCGGGAGTTGATGTCACCTGCGAAACAGCTCCCCATTATCTGACGCTCGATGAAAACGACCTTAAAGAGGAGGGCAGGTTCAAAATGAATCCCCCTCTGCGCTCTGCCGAAGACCGCCTTGCGCTTGTTGAGGGTATTCGCGACGGCACAATAGATATCATCGCCACCGACCACGCTCCCCACTCGGCCGGAGAAAAAGACAAAGGCCTCGAAGGCAGTGCCTTCGGCATAACGGGGCTTGAAACCGCCTTTCCCGTGCTTTACACAAAGCTCGTTAAAGAAAATATTATTTCACTCGAAAAACTTGTTGAACTACTGTGCGTCAATCCGCGAAAACGGTTTTCCATTCCGCTCGGCAGAGATTTTACGGTCTGGAAACCTGAGGAGATATTCACCGTTGACTCCGCCTCTTTCTTATCCAAAGGCAAGTCAACACCCTATGAAGGAATCAGTCTTTCCGGTAAATGTTATCTGACAGTTTGCAACGGGAAAGCAGTCTATAAAACGGAGGAATTAAAAAATGGCAAAAAGAACTGATGTTAAAAAGGTGCTGATTATCGGCTCCGGACCCATCGTAATAGGTCAGGCGGCTGAATTCGACTACGCCGGCACCCAGGCCTGCCTCGCTCTGAAAGAGGAGGGCTATGAAGTCATCCTGTGCAACTCCAACCCGGCAACCATAATGACGGACACCTCAATAGCGGACAAGGTCTATATGGAGCCTCTCACACTCGAATACATCGCGAAGATTCTCCGCTTCGAGCGCCCGGACGCCATTGTTCCCGGCATCGGCGGCCAGACAGGCCTCAACCTTGCTATCCAGCTTGAAAGAAAAGGTATACTCAAAGAATGCGGAGTCGAGCTTCTCGGCACATCCAGCGAAAGCATTGAGAAAGCGGAAGACAGAGAACTTTTCAAAGAGATGTGCGAGTCCATCGGCGAGCCCGTTATCCCCTCCGAAATCACTTACAGCATCGAAGAGGCGAAAAAGGCAGCGCTTGATATCGGCTATCCCGTTGTTCTGCGCCCCGCGTTCACACTGGGCGGCACGGGCGGC
>JAEEGL013976186.1_pt1 | contig 14076 bp, 11 predicted proteins | sample 9134231 | NCBI WGS metagenome assembly JAEEGL01 (sample SAMN16246548, study PRJNA631951) | gut metagenome | biome: gut microbiome; feature: rumen; material: fiber-attached | host: Bos | place: Iran: Karaj | collected 2018-10 | reverse complement strand
CGCCCGGCTTCGGCCTTATGCGGACCGCCCACCTCGCGAACGCCCCTACGCGCGCGGCGACGTCCTGCAGCAGGCCGAGCGGACACGCCACGCCGCAGTACAGCCGCCCCATCAGCAGCGTCAAGACCACGGTCACCCCCGCCGCAAGCGCGTTCCCCGCCAGCAGCGCCGGCATGAACTGGAACTTCGCCAGCGGCACTGCCAGACGCGCCGCGCTCCACTCAATCCCCATGGCGCCCCCGAGGAACAGCATGAAGAACGCCGCCAGCACCGCCGCGCCAGCAAGCCTCCTCGCCCACGACAGCGCCGCGAACCGGCCCCTTCGCCTCTCTCCCGTGCTAGACATGGCGCTCCTCCTTCCGCCATTCGGCCACCTTGGCGTCGATCGCCGCGATCCTGGCGGCTATGTCTATCCTCTGCGGACAGTGGTGCTCGCATCTTCCGCATCCTATGCAGTGCTCCGCCTGGCGCAGGTGCGGCAGCGCCATGTCGTAGTCCTTCAGGAAGCGCCTGCGGTTCGCGGCATGGTCCGGCGCGCCCGGGATGTCCGGCAGACGGTCCTCGGCGCAGGCGGCGTTCCAGCAGTCGAATATTCCGGGGATGTCTATCCCGTATGGGCAAGGCATGCAGTACTGGCACAGGTTGCACGGCACCGTCCTGTCCTGCAGCATCGCCACGGCGGCCTCCTCCAGCGTCTCGAGCTCCTTCGCCGAGAGCGGCTTCAGGGGCGAGAACGTCGCGACGTTCTCCTCGACGAACTTCTGGTACGTCATTCCGCTGAGGATTGTGAGCACATTCGGATACGTGCCGCAGAAGCGGAACGCCCACGACGCCAGGGACGCATTGGGGTCCATCCCCCTCAGCTTCGACGAGACGGCGTAGTTGAAGCGCGCGAGCCGCCCGCCGAGCAGAGGCTCCATGACGATGGCGGGAATGCCCTTCGCGGCCAGCGTCTCGTAGAGGTACTTGGCGCTGAGGTTGCGGGGGTTGACCTCCTTGGCGTGCAGCCAGTCAACGTAGTTCATCTGGATCTGGCAGAAGTCCCACTTGTACTTCCCGTGGTTCTCCATGCACCACTCGAACACCTTCGGGTCGCCGTGGAACGAGAACCCCAGGTTGCGTATGCGCCCGGCGGCGCGCTGCTCGACGAGGAAGTCGAGCGCGCCGTTGTCGATGTAGCGGCCCCTGAACGTGGCCATGCCGCCGTTGCCGACGGAGTGCATCAGATAGAAGTCGATGTGGTCCGTGCGTAGGCTCTTGAACGACTGCTCGAACATCTCCCTCGACTTGGCGATCGGCCAGAGGTCCTTGTGGAAGTTGCTCAGCTTCGTCGCGATGAAGTAGCTGTCGCGGGGATGGCGCGAAAGCGCCTCTCCCATCACGCTCTCCGACCTGCCGCGGCAATAGACGGGCGACGTGTCGAAGTAGTTGAGCCCGTGCGCAAGCGCATAGTCAACGTGCGCGTTCACCGCATTCTGGTCGATGACGTCCGAAGAGGCGTCCTTCGCCCAGTTGTTCGCGTGGCCGCCGTCCTTGGTCGGCAGCCGCATCGCCCCGTAGCCCAGCAGCGACACCTTCTCGCCGTGCCGCCCGGAGCGCATCGTCATCGCTGCTTTCGCGCCGCTCAAGCTTTCAGCTCCTTCAGATACTGTTCCACTCCGAATCCGGCGCGCGCCGGACGGAACATCATCCCGTTCGCCTCCTCGTCGTCCACAAATCTTTCGGCCTTCGCGTCCCACTTCAGCTTGCGTCCGAGCTTCATCGCCATGTAGCCCAGGACGCAGGCGACGGACGTCCTCTGCGCCTCCTCAAGCGGCATCGCGAGCGGCCCCCTGGTGCGCATCTCCTCGACCCATTCGCGGTTGTGCTCCATGGGGCGCAGAAGCGGCCTGGCGGCCGGATCCTCGATGATGCCCTTGCGGCTTGCGGCGATCGGCAGCCCCGCGACCTTGTCCGCCGAAACGCCCACGGGGTCGCTCTTCGTCTGCTTCCCCGCAAATCCGCAGAAGATCCAGTCGCCCCTCTCGCCGACGAACCGCACGCCGCACGGATACTTGCGCGTTGAGGCCATCTTGATCTCCGCTCCGGAGGCATACGTCCACGTGATGTCGCAGTCTCCATGGACATCCCACAGCCTGCGCTTCGGGTAGATGCACGTTCCCTCAACCGAGACGGGGCCGCCCAGCTCCTCGCCAAGGCCGCGGATCGCCGTGTCCATGTGGTGCGCTCCCCAGTTGGCGACCATGCCCATGGTGTAAGTCTGGATCGTCATCCAGCTTGGACGCGCGAAGCTCACCTTCCCGTTTTTGCCGCGCTGGTGGCTGCGCAGCTGCGAGTACGGCGCATCGGGCGTGGAACCCAGCCACATGTTCCAGCCGAAGCCGGCGGGAACCGGCTCCTCAAGCGGGAGATTGTATTCCTTCGGGTCGTCCGGAACGCCCACCTCCACGCGCACCACCTTGCCGATGCGCCCTTCGCGCGCGCACTCGACGGCGTGGATGAAGTTCTCCTCCGTGCGCTGCTGCGTGCCGGTGCGCAGGATGCGGTTGTACTTCTTCGCGGCATCGACGATGGCGCGCCCTTCGCCTATCGTCAGCGCCATCGGCTTCTGGAGGAACACGTCCTTCCCTGCGCGGCACGCCTCGACGGCCATCTGCGCATGCCAAAAGTCGGGCGTGGCGATCAGGACGCCGTCGATCGCCGGATCGGCGAGCAGCTTGCGGTAGTCGGCGTGGCAGCGCGAATCCGCCACGAGGTCGCGTCCCTGCATCTTCTTCCCCGCGAGCTTCCTGCGCAGGCTCTGGAGACGGTCAGGATCGACGTCCGAGAGCGCGATGAAGTCGCAGTGCGCATTGCCGCCGTTCGCGAGGCACGACGGCACGTTGTAGGTGTGCGCGATGCGCCCGCACCCGATCACGCCGAGCGCAAGCTTCTTCGAGGGCGCCTGCGCGCCCAGCACGCTCGCGGGGACGAACACGGGCGCCGAGCCCGCAGCCATGATCCCGGCGAGTCCGGCGGCGGAGCGCCGGCAGAATTCAAGTCTTGTCAGCTTCATGTCAAAGAGTTACCTCGCCTATCAGATGCTTGTCCTTCGGCTTGTCGAGGCGCAGCGTCAGCACCTGGCGCTTCTCCTGCGCCGTGCCCCAGTCCGTATAGACGGTGGCCGTGACCGTCGTCGCGCCCGTGAGCGCGGTCTGGTGCGACGCGAAGTAGTTGGACAGCACCTTGTACGTGCCGGGCTCGAGCTCCTTCTTCAGGTACTCCTCCGGGCCGTAGCCGGTCGTGACGTCCTCGGAGACGAATCCGCCCTCGGCGGTGCGGCGATGGCCGTAGAAGGCCTCCTCGCCGTTGGGCTCGAGGACGTGCAGGTCGATGTCTGTCTGGTCCGCGTCCCAGCTCATCACGATGCGCAGCTTCATCGGCAGGTCGCGGCGGTACGCGGAGTCGAATCTCGGCTCCCTCGGCTTCTTGCCCTTGCCCCATTTGCGGTCGTCCGCCCACGAGATCAGCCCGTTCAGCTCCTCCAGCGCGACGATCGACACCTGGAAGTCGTTGCCGCGGCGCCCGCTTCTGCGCGCGTTCACGTGGAACGCGGCCTCCGCGAACCGCCTCATCGCCTCCTCCAGGACCTGCTTCGCGCCCTTTGCGTCCTTTGCGGCGAGCTCCTTGCCCCTCTCCATCAGGACGAGCGCGAGGTCGCGGCGGCTCTGCGCCTCCTCGCCGCGCATCTTCAGGACCTTGCGGAACACCCTCACCGCGAGGTCGTAGCGCCCCGCCTCCCGGAGACGCCAGCCCATCGTGCGCCACAGGGCGGGATCCTCCAGCTTGAACTCGGCGAGGTTCGAGACGATCCTCTCGGCGAGCGACGCCTCGCCGGCCTTGAAGAACCACCCAGCGCAGTCCAGGTAGAACGCAGGGGACGACGAGTACTTCTCGCGCTCCTTCAGATACACCTTGTACGCCTCTCCCTTGTCGGCGGCCTTGAGGGCGTCGATGTACGGCGTCTTCGGATCCCACGCCTTGAGCGTCACCGTGGGGGCGGCGCCCGAGCCGGCCGCGCCGCGCGGCACGGACGCCTTCGCCGACTCGGCCATCGGCGCTGACGCCATCGCCATTCGCGGCGCGGACCTCATCCGGGCTGCCGACCCCGGAGCCATCTCATCGGCCACGTCCATGGCGGCGACCGTCATGGCTGCGGCCGCGGGCGCGGCCATTCCGTCCTCCGCGACGCTGCTGTTGCGTCTTGAGCCGCCGCCGAACGCGCGGGCGATCCCGTCGAAGAGCCCGCTCTTCGGCGTCTCGCGCCTCGGCTTGGGATCCTTCCACCACTTCACGCGCTCTTCCCAGTACTGCAGCAGCATCTTCTCGTGCTCGGCCCTGGCCTTCTTCTCGGCGATCGGATCGTCCTCCGCGGCGCGGCGCCTCGCCCACTCCGCGTGTATGCTCAGCTCCTTCGGCGGCTCGATCTTGTATTCGAGCCACTGGTCGAGGCGCTCAAGCACGATGAGGGAAAGGCCGGGGCCCGCCACGCCGTACTTGCGGCCAAGATCGAGAAACTCCTTCTTGCGCGAGCCCGCCTGCGAGGCGAGGTCCTGCATTCTCCGCGCGGCCCACACCGTCGCGAGGATGCGCCCCTCCGCAATCACGTGACCCCTTGGCTTTTCCTCCCCGCTTGCGAGCTTTCTCACCTCCACGTCGCGCGAGGCGACGTCGTCGCGCGAGGCGATTGTCAGGTTCTTCAAGCCCTCGTACTTCGGATCCTCAAGGCCGAGCGTATCGACCTCGTCGGTGAAGAGGAGCGCTGGCGCGTCGCCGGCGCAGGCGACGGCGCGGGCGATGTCGGTGCCGCCGTCGTAGATGAGAGCGTCTATGGCTGCGAGGAGGTCGGCGCGCGACGAGAACGAGCGCGCCCCGTCGGGCTTGTTGCGGAACGCTACCAGCTTCCATTCGCCGTTCTCCGGAAGCGCCTCGAGCCTCTTTCGCCATGCGGCCGCGAATGGCTTCGCGCTCATGCTGGCGTCCCAGAGGACGGTGCCCGCCTTGAACTCGGCGATCTTGTCCGCTACGCTCCGCCTCCCGCCGGCCTTCGAGACCGTCGCGATGAAGCAGTCGTCGCCGTCGCGCTCGACCACCACCTCGGCGCCGTCCTTCGCCAGAGGCCTGGGCGTCACGTACTCGACCTCGGCCCTGCGCGGCGTCTTGGGGTTGAGCGGGAAGATGCGCGTCTTCCAGATGTTGCCCTTCACCTGCTCGACGATGCCGGGGTCGACGCCCTTTCTCACCTCGTTCTCGAACGCGACGCGCGCCTTCTCCTTGTCGCAGACGACGCCGGGGATCATCTCGCCGTTGACCTCGAGGGCGTATCCGCACACGATCGCGCCCTCGGGGATCGGGAACTCCAGCTCGCCCTCCATGGCGCGCGCGTTGGGGTTGGTGAACACGAAGCTCGCCTTCACGCGCGCGAAGAAGTCGTTGGCGGCGGCCACCGTCTCCTTCTTCTCGACCTCGACGGGCTTCTCGTCCGCGCGGATGTCCGCCACGCGCATCGTAGGCGGCTGGACGATTGGCGGCACGAACGGTACGGACGGCGACGGACGGCGACGGGGATATGGCGCTACGTCAGCGTTCATAGTCATTGCTCCTGCTAAAACTGAAAGTATTATGGCTCGTTTCATGCCCTCTATTATACGAACTTTCGCCGCCGAGCGCAACAACAATCGTCAGCGGCGGAGGAATGCGCCCGCCACTGCGAGGGCGCTGACGACGTTGAGCGAGTTCTTCATGCCGTGGGAGCGGATCTCAAGCACCTCGTCGGCCATGGCGACGACGTCGGGGTCGAGCCCGAAGCGCTCGTTGCCCAGCAGGAGGGCGCACGGGAACTTCACCTCCGCACGGGCGATGTCGGTGGCCCCGTCAACTGTCTCGAGGGCGTATATGCGCCGCCCCTCGGCGCGGAGCGCGTCTATTGCGTCGCGTACGTCGGCCACGCGCTCCCAGGGAACGGTCTCGTCGGCGCCTAGCGCCGTCTTGCGGACCTGCGGGCTCTCAGGCGAGGGAGTGTATCCGCACAGCACCAGACGCTCCGCCCCGAAGAAGTCTGCCGTGCGGAAGATGCCGCCGGCGTTGAACGCGCTTCTGACGTTGTCCGCCACAACGACGAACGGCGCGCGGTCCGCCGACGGGCGGGCGTCCGTCGTGCGGATGCCCATCTCGGCGTCGGTGACCTTCGCCCTTCTGTCCACGCGCTCCAGCGGCACGAGCGCCGCCTGCACGGAGCGCTCCGACGCGCCCGGCTGAAGAAGGTGCGCCAGCGCGAGAAGCCTCTTGGACTGCGCGGTGCGCAGAAAGTCGAACGCGGCAGCGCGCGCCGCCTCGTCGCCGGGGGCCGCCGCGGCCGCGCCCACGAGGCGGTACGCCTCGCGCCACTCGTCGGTCGAAAGGTCGATCATCTCATGACGGCGTTGTCGATGAGGCGCGTCTTGCCGCAGAACGCCGCGAGCAGCACGGCGACGCCGCGCTCCAGCCGCGTCGCGGGCTCGAGGGTGTCGGCCCGCACCGCCTCGACGTAGTCAACGACTAGCCCCGCCGCCTCAAGCCGCCTCGCGATCCTGGACCTGAGCGCGCGCCAGGGGACGCTCCCCTTCGCGGCCACCTCGTCCTGCGCCGCGAACAGCGACTGCGAGAGGGCGCATGCCCTTGCCCGCTCGTCCGCCGTCAGATACGTGTTGCGCGAGCTCATCGCGAGCCCGGTGGGCTCGCGCACGATCGGCGCCACCACCACGTCGAGGTCGAAGTTCAGGTCCCTCGCCATGCGGCGCACCACCGCGGCCTGCTGGAAGTCCTTCTGCCCGAACACGGCGAAGTGCGGGTGCGCTATGTTGAACAGCTTCGCGACGACAGTGCACACTCCCCTGAAGTGCCCCGGGCGGCGCGCGCCGCAGAGGCCCTTCGACAGGCTCGTCTCCTCGACATAGACCGAATGCCCTTCGAGGTACATCGTCTCCGGCGTCGGCAGGAACACTGCGGTGGCCCCGGCCGCGCGGCACTTCGCGAGGTCGGCCCGCTCGTCGCGGGGATACCTCTCGAAGTCCTCGTTCGGGCCGAACTGGACCGGGTTCACGAACACGCTCACCACGATCTCGTCCGCCCCCCTTCTCCTGGCCTCCGCGATGAGCGAGAGATGCCCTTCGTGGAGATACCCCATAGTGGGCACGAGGGCGATTCTGCGCCCTTCCATGCGCCTGGCGGCGCACCACTTCTGCAGCCTTGCCGGATCTCTGAATGTCTTCATGTCCGCTACAGTGCCGCCCGGTCGCAGAGGGCCGAGACGAACAGAGCCTTTATCGTGTGCATGCGGTTCTCGGCCTCGTCGAAGACCTTGGAGTACTTCGACTCGAACACCTCGTCCGTCACCTCGAGGGCGCCGCTGTCCTTCGTGACCTCGGTCTCGAAGTCGTGGAACGCGGGGAGGCAGTGCAGGAACATGAGCCTGCCGTCGATGTTGCCGGTGGCGCGCATCAGGTCCATGTTGATCTGGTACGGGCGCAGCATCTTGATGCGCTCGGCCGTCTTGGCCTCCTCGCCCATCGACACCCACACGTCGGTGTAGAGCACGTTGGCGCCCTTCACGCCCTCCCTGGGGTCCTCGAACACGCGCACGTCAACGCCGTTGCGGCGCGCCACCTCGGCGGCCTCGGCGAGGACCCGATCGTCGGGGCGCAGCTCCCTCGGGGCGCAGCAGACGTAGCGCACGCCCGCCTTGGCGCAGCCCATCATCAGCGAGTTCGCCACGTTGTTGCGCCCGTCGCCCACGTAGGCCGCGGTGCAGTTCTCCAGCGAGCCGAACGTCTCGCGCACGGTGAGGAGGTCGGCGAGGATCTGCGTGGGGTGGTAGTCGTCGGTGAGGCCGTTCCACACCGGCACGCCGCTCCACTTCGCCAGCTCCTCCACGGTTGACTGGGCGAAGCCCCTGAAGAGTATGCCGTCGTAGATGCGGCCGAGGACGCGCGCGGTGTCCTTGACGCTCTCCTTCTTGCCGAAATGTATGTCGGGGCGCGTGAGGTACTCGGCCCCGCCGCCCTCGTCGCGCGCGGCGATGATGGACGAGTTGCGCGTGCGCGTCGAGGACTTCTCGAATATGAGGGCGATGTTCATGCGGTGCAGCAGGTCGCCGCGCACGCCCGCCCTGCGGCGCGCCTTGAGCTGCGCCGCGAGGTCTATGAGGTCCAGCATCTCCGCGTCGGTGAACGAGGCGAGACGCAGAAGGGAACGTCCCTTCAGTTCAGGCATCCATGTGAGCATTTTGCTTCTCCCTAGAAAAGTCCGCGGACGTGGCCGGTCTCGACGTCCACGTCTATGCGCCTGTACGCCGGCGACGCCGACGTGCCGGGCATGAGCTTGATCTCGCCCGCGACGGGCACGATGAGCCCCGCGCCCTGGAAGATCAGGATGTCCTTCACCGGCATGCGCCACCCCTTCGGGCGGCCGAGCAGGTTCGGGTCGTGCGAGAGCGAGTATTGCGTCTTCGCGATGCACACGGGCAGCCGCGCCGTCTCCGGGTTCGCCTGGAAGGCGGCGAGCTTCTCGAGGGCGAGCGGCTCGAAATCAACCCCGTCGCCGCCATATACCTCCTTCACCTGCTTCTCGATGCGGTCCCTGAGCGGCTCGGAGAGGTCGCAGAGGTATGCGAAGTCGTTCTTGTCGTCGCACGCGGCGATCACGGCCTCGGCGAGCTCGATCGCCCCCTCGCCGCCCTTGAGCCAGTGGTCGGAGACGGCGAAGCGCGCGCCCGCCCCCTCCGCGATGCGGCGCACGAGGTCGCGCTCGGCCTGGGTGTCGGTGTAGAACGCGTTGAGGCACACGACGGGCTGCACGCCGGAGCGGCGGATGATGTCGATGTGCGCCAGCAGGTTGTCGCAGCCCTTCTCGAGCAGCTCGAGGTTCTCGGTCGTGTAAACGGGGTCGAGCGGAAGGCCGGCCTTCACCTTCGGAGCGCCGCCGTGCGCCTTGAGGGCGCGGACGGTCGCGACCAGCACCACGGCGTCGGGCCTGAGGCCGGAGCAGCGGCACTTGATGTTCCAGAACTTCTCGTAGCCCATGTCGGACGCGAATCCGCTCTCCGTGACCACGTAGTCGCCGAGGGCGCAGGCCAGACGGTCGGCCACAACGGAGTTCTGACCGATGGCGATGTTCGCGAACGGGCCCGCGTGCACGAACACGGGCTGGCCCTCGATGGACTGCATGAGCGTGGGCTGTATCGCGTTCACGAGCAGGGCGCACATCGCGCCGTCGACCTCCAGGTCGGCCGTCGTCACCGGCGCGCCGCTCTTCGAGTAGGCCACGATGATCCGCCCTAGGCGGCGGCGCAGGTCGGCGAGGTCCGCGCTCATCGCGAGGATCGCCATCACCTCCGAGGCGACCGTGATGTAGAAGCCGCTCTTCATGTTGAAGCCGTCGAGCCTGCCGCCGAGGCCGATCTCGATGTTCCTGAGCCCCTGCGCGCAGAAGTCGAGCGCCCAGCGCATCTGCACGCGCTCCGGGTCGATGTCGAGGCGCCTGAGGCCGCGCTCCGCGAGCCAGGCGTCGTCGTGGTTGCGCTCGTGCTGCATGCGGCTGTTGAGCGCCACCATCGCGAGGTTGTTCGCGTTTGTGATCGCGTCGATGTCGCCCGTGAGGCCGAGCGAGAGCGCCGTGAGCGGCACCACCTGCGCGAGGCCGCCGCCCGCCGCGCTGCCCTTGATGTTGAACGTCGGGCCGCCGGACGGCTGGCGCACGCAGCCCACGACCTTCCTGCCTAGGCGGCCGAGCCCCTCGACGAGGCCGAGCGTCGTGGTGGTCTTGCCCTCGCCGAGCGCTGTCGGCGTGATGGCCGTGACGTCGATGTACTTGCCGCGCTTCTCTCCGCCGAGCCGCCTGAGCACGCGCGTCACGTCAACCTTCGCGAGCACCCTGCCGTAGGGGGTCCATTCGTCCTCCTGCAGGCCGAGCTCCTCCGCGAGCTCCCTTGCCGGGCGCAGGGTGGCCTCCGCCGCCTCCGCGATCTCCCAGTCCTTCATCTTCGTTGGGTCAAGCCTCTGCATGGCATCCTCCTTGAACGTTTGCTGAAATCCGCTACTTCTCGAACCGCACCGTGCCGCCAACGACCGAGCCGGTGAATCCGCTGCCGGCCGGGAACGTCGCGGACGAGCCGCAGAGCTCCACGAGGCCGCTGCCGGAGACGTTGTCGAGCATTCCGCCGAGGCCGTCCAGCACGAGACGCCCCTTCCCGCACACCTCGATGGCGCTGTCGATCGGGAAGCTCCCGCCCGGCGCGGTCTGGAACAGCCGGCCGGCCTCCGCGAAGCGCGCGTCGGGCGCGACGAACCCGCGCTCCGAGCCGATCACGCGCCACGCGATGCGCCCTCTGCGCCTCTCGCCCGCCTCCAGCACCCAGTCGCGCGGGTCGCGCCCAGGCGCGTCGTTGGCCGTGGCGAACGAATACGCGTCGAACGTCACGTCCGCCCCGAAGTCGAGGACGAACGGCGAGGACTGGTAGCACTTCGTGCGGAGATTCCCGTCGAAGCCCTTGTCGGCGCCTTCGGCGGACGCGTGCTGCGGGCTTGTGGACCGCGTGGCGGCGGGGAAGCGCACCGGCTTCCCCTTGTGGAAGAGCCTAAACTCGCTGAACTGCGGGCCGCTGCCGGAGAACTGGGCGTTCGGACGCGTCCCGGTGACCGTCCAGCGCAGATGGCGCGTCGTCACCTCCTTCGGCGCGCCGCCGCCGCCCGCCGAGAAGCGCACCGTCCCCTCGCGCACGACGAGCTTCGCGCAGCCCAGGGACGAGCCGGACATGTCCAGCGTGCCGGCGCCCTCCTTGACGAGGACGCCGTCCGCGAACTCCCTTGCCGGACGCACCGTCTCGCCCGCCGCGACCTTGACCGTCTCGCCCCTCGCCGCGCAGAGCGCCGCCGCGAAAGAGGCAAATAGTAAAGCTGTCTTTCCCATGCGACAAGTATATCATTTACGGACGGGAGTTGCAACCAAGTTTCGCGCTTGCACAAGGGGCGCGCAACTGGTAGAATATGCGGACGCAGAAAAAAGGAGACGGCGGCATGCTCATCAGAACTCGCTCATTCGCCCGCGCAGGGCTTCTAGGAAATCCTTCCGACGGATACTTCGGGAAGACGATATCGTTCGCCTTCCAGGACTTCTCCGCCGACCTCGTCATGTACGAGACCCCCGAGCTCGGATTCGTGCCGGGCGACGTGGACGACGCCACGTTCGCATCCCCCGACGAGCTCATGCGGGACATACAGCTCTTCGGCTACTACGGCGGCATCCGCCTCCTGAAGGCCGTGTCGAAGCTCTTCTTCATCTACTGCCGCGACAACGGCATAGCCCTCCCGCAGAAGAACTTCACCGTGCGCTACACGTCCAACATCCCGCGCCTGGTCGGGCTCTCGGGCTCGTCCGCCATCTGCACCGCCATGCTGAAGGCACTGCAGCGCTTCTACGGCGTGGAGGTGCCGCTCGAATACGCGCCCACGCTGTGCCTGGAGGCGGAGCGGGACGAGCTGGACATCCAGTGCGGCCTGCAGGACCGCGTGATCCAGATCTACGAGGGGTGCGTGTTCATGGACTTCGACAAGTCGCTCGTCGAATCCACCGGCCACGGACGCTACGAGCGCCTCGACGTGTCGCTTCTCCCGCGCCTGTACGTCGCCTACGACCCCAGGCGCGCCGAGGTCTCCGGCACGTACCACAAGAAGCTGCGCGTCCTCTTCGAGGAGAAGAAGCCCGACATCCTCGCCGCCATGTCGGAGTTCGCCGACATCGCCCAGCAGGGCCGCGACGCGCTCGTCGCCGGCCGCCGCGACCTGCTGCCCTCGCTCATCAACGCGAACTTCGACCTCCGCGACCGCATATTCAGCGTCGCCCCCGCCAACCGCAAGATGGTGGCCACGGCGCGCTCGGCGGGCGCGTCGGCCAAGTTCGCCGGGTCAGGCGGCGCGATCGTGGGCACATACGAGGACGACGCCCAGTTCGAGCGCCTTTCGTCCGCCCTCGCGGGCATCGGCTGCAGCACGATCAGGCCGACGATAGCCTAGCGGCGGCCCGTCCCGAGGCCCGGCGCTACGCGATGCGCAGCAGGAAGAAGTTCTTCTTTCCGCTGCGCAGCACCGCCAGGCGGCCCTCCACGAGGTCCTCCTCGGCGAACGTCCTGTCAACTCCGGCCTTGCCGCCGTTCAGCGAGAGGCCGCCCTGCTGCGCCATGCGCCTCGCCTCGCCGTTCGAGCCGAACATCCCCGCCGCCGCCGCGACGGAGAACACGCTCCGCCCCAGCACCGCGTCCTTCGCGAGCGCGCCGCTCCGGACGTCCTTGAAGATGGTCTCCAGCTCTGCGGCGCTCTTGCCGGCGACGTCGCCTCCGAAGAGCGTCTGCGTGGCGCCGAGAGCGGTCTTGAGCCCCTCCTCGCCGTGCACGAGCAGCGTCAGCTCCTCAGCCAGGGCCTTCTGCGGGATGCGGGCCTCGGGGTTCGCCTTCATCTGGCGCTCCAGCTCGGCGATCTCGTCGAGCGAGCGCAGCGAGAACACCTTGAGGTAGCGGATCACGTCCTCGTCCGCGCTGCGCATGAAGAACTGGTACCAGTCATAGACGGACGTCTTCTCCGCGCTCATGAACATGGCGTTCCCCTCGCTCTTGCCGAACTTCTTGCCGGAGCCGTCCAGCAGAAGCGGGAACGTGAGGCCATAGACCGTGCGCCCGCGCATCTTGTGCACGAGGTCGGTGCCCGCCGTTATGTTGCCCCACTGGTCGGCGCCGCCAACCTCCATCGTGCATCCGTACTGGTCGTAGAGGTGGAGGAAGTCGTTGCCCTGGAGTATCTGGTAGCTGAACTCCGTGAACGTGAGGGCGCCCTCGCTCGCCTCGAGGCGCTTCTTCACGCTCTCCTTGGCGAGCATCTGTGGCACGCGGAAGTTGATGGCGACGTCGCGCAGGAAGGCGATCGCGCTCAGGCCGGAGTACCAGTCGTAGTTGTCCACCATCAGCGCCGCGTTCGGGCCGTCGAAGTCGAGCACGCGGGAGAGGTTCTCGCGTATGCCCTTCTTGTTCTCGGCCACCTGCTCGACGGTGAGCATGTTGCGCTCGGCGCTCTTGCCGCTGGGGTCGCCGATCAGGCCGGTCGCGCCGCCCACGAGGGCGATCACCCTGTGGCCGCGCAGCTGGAGGCGCCGGAGCATCATGATGGAGACGAGGTTGCCCGCCTGGAGCGAGCTGGCCGAAGGGTCGAACCCGCAGTAGATCGTCTGCGGGGTCTCGAGCATCTTCCCGACCTCGGGGTCGGACGCCGCCGCGACGAGGCCGCGCGCCTCAAGTTCCTCGAAGAGCGTCATGCCATCGCCTTTCTCGCCGCGGCAAGCACGTCGTCCGGCTTCTGCACCCCGTCGAGGCGGTCCACGAGGGCGCCGTCGCGGAACACGAGCAGCGTCGGAATCGACTGCACGCCGAAGCGCGCGGCCACCGCCGGCGCCGCCCCCACGTCCACCTTGTACACCTTGGCCTCGCCTTCGAGGCGGGGCGCCACCTGGCCTTCGAGGATCGCCCCCATCATCTTGCACGGGCCGCACCACACGGCCCAGAAATCGACGATGGAGACGCCCTGCGCCACTGCGGCGTCGAACGACTCCTCGCCAAGCTCTGCGACTTCAGCCATTTCGAACTCCTGCCTGCCGGCCTGCGTCAGACGAGGTCGCGCATTGTGACCACTGGGAGGTCCTTCTTCGGCTCCTGCATCGGCCTGCGGGCCGTGGCGTCGTACGCGAAGCCGTCCTTGCCGAGCTTCCACACCACCGGGGCGGTGTTGAGGATCGTTGCGCGGAAGCCCTGGAGCGTCGCGCCCATGTTGCCGGTGTGCGAGGAGTTGCACCCCTCGTTCTCGATGACGAACGGGTTCTTGTAGCCCTTCTTCATGAGCGTCTGCAGGAACTTCGTCCAGTCGCAGGAGTCGCTGCCGCCGAAGCCCGGGAGGCGGGGCTCGTAGTTGAGGCGGGCCCACTCGTTCGCGGCGATCGGCACGCCGGCCTTCTTGGCGAGCT
>JAEEGL013726389.1_pt1 | contig 14076 bp, 7 predicted proteins | sample 9134231 | NCBI WGS metagenome assembly JAEEGL01 (sample SAMN16246548, study PRJNA631951) | gut metagenome | biome: gut microbiome; feature: rumen; material: fiber-attached | host: Bos | place: Iran: Karaj | collected 2018-10 | reverse complement strand
GAAAAGCGCTGAAGAATTCTTCAGCGCTTTTCGTTTTACATTCCGGTCTTAATCCTTCACTTTGGAAGGATCATATATCTTTTCAGGCTTCGGCTTATAGGTATCTTTGAATAAGAATTCCCTGCTGCCGGCCACGCCGTCGATGTACTCGACTCTGTAACTGTTTACGATACATCCGTCTTTAGCTTTTGCGGCGCTCTCCTTATCCTTGACATAAACCGGTTCCATGATGGAGGGCAGATTCTCCACAAGTTCGGTGACGAGGCTATAGGAAACATTTGCCAGATCTTCTCCGTAAATACTTGCTTTCGCTACCAGCCTGTTTTTGTTGCTCGGATCTTTTATAACCTGCGCGGTAATATAGATCGGATATTCAGTATTGTTTTTGAAGCTCATGTCAATCTGGCTTCCGCCGCGCATCCAGTACACTGTTGCATCTTCACCGTAATCGGCGTAGGACACGCTGTCGGAGTGCGGCCTTCTGCTGACAATCTGAAGTCCTGCTTTTACAGCTGCCTGGTAAAGTGTTGTACTTGCCTGGCATGCTCCGCCGCCGATACCCTCAACATGCTCATCGTTGATGTATTCGATCGCCGGATAGAATCCGTTCGCAATGCTGCGTTCTCCCACAACGCTGTTAAAGCTGAAAGTTTTTCCCGGTTCGAGTGTGTATCCGCTGATCAGTTCAAAGCAGCGCCGAATGTTATTATTCCGGTCTTCTGTGGAATGCCTGTCAATCGGCGTGGATGCGCTTGCACGCAGCTGGTAATGCTTCTCCAGTTCCTCCAGGGTCATTTGCGGCTGGATCTGCTCCGGAACCAGTTCGACAATACCGCTCGTCATTGTGCTCACCATATGGTACAGTTGCTCAAGAATCGGGGCAGTATTGAGGTTCAGCCCGATCATTTCCTCCTGGAAGATGAAAGGATATGCCCTGCTGACGTCTACTGACTGCAGGTATGCATCCCGAGCGGGCCGGTCTATTTTTTTCTTGATTTCTGCCAGAATCCTGTCGATCTCGCCGGTATTCCCGCTTGGTCTTGCTGTGTAGGCATAGTACGGGTTCTGCTGCAGCTCATCCATCTGAGCGGACCTTTCAGCGTTTGTCCCGGTATGCCCGTGTGTCCAGGCTTCATTCATGACATTGATCAGTTCGTTCTGATCGATGGACATGTCCAGTACATCTGTGTTGATATCAGCCACAACGTTGCTTTCGTATACAAGCTGAACCTTCCATGCGTCGTGGCGCTGGTTGATCTGGCTCTGAACCGAATTCATAGCCTGTTCCGGACTCATGCCGCCCAGGTGGATGCCATCCACATAGACACCGTTGCAATACAGCTCATTGTATGGGGAAACTTTTTCGCTCAGCATCCTCTTTTCTTCTGCTTCGCGTGAAAGACGGATACCCTCCATCGCTGCAAAAGCAATTCCGCCTAATGCAAGCAGAACACCGAGAATTATCATGACTGCTTTCATTACATGTTTTTTCTTCTTTGGCGGCTGTACAGGTGCTGTATTGACAAATCCGCGCTGCGTACCGTTCAGATTGGAGCTTGCATAGACCGAACCGCTCCTGTTTTGCGGTGCCGCATAATAAAGATTATTCTTCTGAGATGCTGTCTGCTGCGGTACAAATCCGCGCAATGATCCATGCGGGGATGTGTTTCGCATCTGGTCAGCAGCGTTCTCAACGCGCTGTGGTGTATTCTGGCGGGCGGAATGCCGGCCGTTATTTCCCTGGTTCGTTTTGCATCCCGCCTTTCCTTTGTTTTTTCATCATTGATTATTCCGGCAATTTATTGTTTCTTTGTTATTCTTCTTCAGCTTCTTTGGTTTCATCCGCCGCTTTTGCTGCAGCCCGCTCAGCATTTTCTGCTTCAAGAATGCCTTTCACTTCATCAAGTACCTGCGCTGTAGTCCTCGGTTTGTCTTCCCCAAGGCCTTCCGCCACGGTTCCGGATTCCATCACGGAAAGGAATTCAGCCCTGTTGAGCGTTTCATATTTCAGAAGCGCGTCCACAAGCGCGTGAAGCTTATCAATTCTCTCTGTCAGGATCGATTTGGCCTGTTCATAGCACTTGTTCAGGATTGAAGCCACTTCCCGGTCTATTTTCGCAGCAATTTCTTCACTGTATTCACGGCTCTGACCAAATTCCATACCGACAAAAACTTCCTGATCGCTGCCAAGGTAAATTGTTCCGATGGTATCGCTCATGCCGAATTGTGTAACCATTTTGCGGCACAGTTCCGTGGCTCGTTTCAGGTCACTTGAGGATCCGGTATAAATCTCGCCGAGTGCAACCTCTTCGGCAGCATGTCCGCCCAGCATCATTGTGATCTGATCAAGCAGCTGTGTCCGGCTTATGTTATCGTGTTCCTCAGTCGGAAGCGCCAGCGTATGACCTGCTGCCTGGCCGCGCGGCACGACTGTTATCAGATGAACTTCATCGCAGCCTTTCAGCATATGGCCGACAATCGCGTGCCCACCTTCGTGATAGGCAACCATTCGTTTGTCCTGCTCGTTTACCTTGTGGCTCTTCTTTTCAGGGCCCATCTGAACCCTTGCGATGGCATCAATCAGAAGCTGCTGATCTATTTTTTTCTTTCGCGCTCGTGCTGCAAGGATTGCAGCCTCATTCATAACGTTCTCAAGGTCGGCGCCTGTCGCAAAAGGCATACGCTTTGCAATATTATCAAGGTCAACATCGCTGTCAAGCGTTTTCCCGCGGCTGTGAACTTTCAGTATGGCGACCCTGCCTTCCTGATCCGGATAGTTCACGGTTACCTGTCGGTCAAAGCGCCCCGGCCGCATCAGCGCCGGATCGAGTATATCGCGCCGGTTTGTCGCAGCCATTACGATGATTCCTTCGTTTACCGCAAAGCCATCCATCTCCACCAGCAGCTGATTAAGCGTTTGTTCCCGTTCGTCGTGTCCGCCGCCGAGGCCTGCGCCGCGGTGCCGCCCTACTGCGTCGATTTCATCGATAAATACGATCGCCGGAGCCACCTTCTTGGCCTGTTCGAACAAATCACGGACACGGCTTGCACCGACACCGACAAACATCTCAACAAAGTCGCTGCCACTTATGGAAAAGAAAGGTACACCGGCTTCTCCTGCAACGGCTTTTGCCAGCAGTGTTTTGCCGGTTCCGGGAGGTCCGACAAGCAAAACCCCTTTGGGAATCCTGGCGCCCACTTCAGTATAATTCTTCGGGTTCTTAAGGAAGTCGACCATCTCCTGGAGTTCTTCCTTTTCTTCGTCTGCGCCGGCAACGTCTGCGAATGTAACCTTGTTTTTTCCCGGATCCTGCATTCTTGCACGGCTGCGTCCAAAGGACATTACACGCCCGTTTCCTCCGCCTTGCGACCGCATCAGCATGAACCAGACAAAGGCCATAATACCGAGCATGATCAGGTAAGGAATGAATTCATACCACCACGGGATCTGTATAGGAGCCCGGTACTGAATGGAAAAATCAAGGTCGTTAACCGTAACCTCGGAAAGGCTTTTTCCTGCTTTATTTGCTTTCATCTGACGAACAGTTTCAATGAAATCGTCGCCGATGGTTGTTTCAAAATCATAACTGCGCTCTGGGAAATCAACATCAGCCGTAATTGTGGCCTGTTTTGACCCGTCGTATACGCCGACAAGCGAATTGCCGCGTAGTGCGACACGCCCGACTTTTCCTTCTTCTATATACTGCAAAAGCTGCGGATACTCAATCCGTTTATTAACAGTGCGGTTCAGTCCGCCGTTCAGCAGAATGGCGATCAGCAGCAGCGTGCCGATCAGAATAAAATACCCGAGAATTCCTCTCGAAGGTTTCTGTTTCAACCTTGTATCCTCCTCATGGTTCTGTTTAGTGATTCAAAACGGTTGTTGCTTCAGTCTGGAATTATTCGGAATAGATCTTCGGACTGAGTATTCCGATATCCGGCAGGTTACGGTATGTCTGGTCGTAGTCAAGTCCGTATCCGACCACAAATGCATCCGGGATATCAAAACACATATAGTCAACATGCAGATCCGGGACTTTTCTTCTGGCCGGCTTGTCCAGCAAAGCGGCAATCTTAAGGCTCCTAGCTCCCCGCTGAATCAGGATTTTCATCAGATAACTCAGCGTTACGCCCGTATCCACGATATCCTCGACAATGATAACATCTTTCCCGAGTATATCGTTGTCAAGGTCCTTCAGGATCCTCACAACCCCGCTCGTTTTTGTTGCGCTGCCATAACTGGATATTGCCATGAAGTCAAGCGTCAGAGGAAGGTCGATCTCCCGGATCAGATCGGTAAAAAATACGGAGGCTCCTTTCAGAATGCAAACGAGCACAGGCTTTTTCCCTTCGTAGTCCTTTGTAATTGTCCGGCCGAGCTCTTTGACTTTTTCAGCGATCTCATCCTTGGTGATCAATACTTTCTCAAGATCCTTGTAAAGCTCAGAGTTCCGGTTCATAAGGCTTTCCCTCCCTTTCTTTCTTTGCCCAGGGAATCTCCCCCGACCATACAATACGTACGTTGTCTGCGTCAGTCTGCCAGCGCGGTACAGCACCGGTACCGACGCCTGCGGCCATTACAACTTCCTCTCCGCGGCAAAGAAGCGGAATCAGATCACGCCATGGTTCGTCAATGCCGCGGTCTGTCAGATAATCCTGGAGTTTCTTGCTTCCGTTCATGCCGAACGGGCGGATTCTGTCCCCCGGTCGCCGGTTTCTTATCACACAGCCGTGAAAGAAATCCGCAGGCGCTTCCTGGCAGAAGATCCCGTCGCCGGGATTTCCCTGTGAAGGAACAGTGCGCAGTACTGCCTGTCCGAACCTTATTTCCTCCGGTTTATAAGGAATCTCATTGCCGGTTCCTGCCGTTCTTGGGCCGGTCAGGTAGAGGCCGTTTCTGCACTTCACTGCATGCAATCCGCCCGGCAGATTTACTTTCCCCTGCTTTCCTGAGGCAATTCGGATCATTGCTGCCGTCTGCGCTGCATTCAGCGCATGCTCCTCGGGCATTGGCGAATTGTCCCGCCACCAGGTCCTCAGGATTCTTCCGTGCATGGATTCGGGAATGGTTTTCAGCGATTCAGTATCAAGCCAACCATTTTTGCTGTGTATCCTGAGGAATCCGTCCGCCTGCTGCTGCAGCGCGTCGTTTTCTCTGGTAAGAATCGCAGCGGTATTTGCAATTCTTGCGGTTGCGCCTACAGACAGTTCCTCCATCATGGGAATCAGCCTGTTACGGATCCGGTTTCGCAAATAGATGCTGCTGCTGTTCAGGGAATCCTCACGCCATGGAATTCCGGCTTTCTGCAATGCGCTTCGAATCTCTTCACGCCCTGTATTCAGCAGCGGCCGAAGAATTGTGAAACCGTCCCGCCTGTCCCGGCTGCTCATGCATGCAAGTCCTTCCGTACCTGCCCCCCGAAGCAGCCTCATCAAGAATGTCTCTGCTGCGTCATTGCTGTTGTGTGCGAGGACAAGCTGACCGATACCCGTTTTCGTCAGTACTGTACGGAAAGCGCCGAACCGTGCTGTGCGGCATGCGTTTTCATCCGTCTTTCCGTTCAGATCCGCATGTATACAGTGAAACGGAATTCCGAGTTCCCCGCAGAAGTTTCTGCAGAAATCCTCGTCACCGTCTGACTCCGTACCGCGCAGTCCATGGTTTACGTGCACTGCTTCCGGAAAGACACTGCCGCTTTTCGCCGCCTCTGCAAGCAGGCAGATCAGCGCTGTACTGTCCGCACCTCCGGAAAAACCTGCGAGGCATCTTCCTTCCGGCATGTCGCCGTGTTCCAGAATCAGCCTGTCGATTGCATTGATCATGGCCGCAGAGGTGCTCCGCAAACGTTGCACGGCTTCAGTTTCGAATAGGGTTCGTCATTAATCTCGGCATAAGTGAACTGGCCGGCCAGCGGCCTGTTTTTTGAACCGACATTCCTGCAGTTTGCATCAAAATGATAATACTCGCCGCCATTCGGATTATAATAAAGGATTGTATTGGAATATATGGCAGCTGTAGGAGTCGGCGAGGGCGTTTCCGTTACGTTCGGATCCGGCGTCGCCACAGTATCATAGGACTGCAGGCTTTGCGGATCTACAAACCATTCATTGTTTTCCTTCACCATGAGCACGGTCATTCTGTACAGTTCCGGTTTCTTCCCCGTGTAGCGTTCGATCTTTGATGTCAGCGTCACTTTTCTGCTGCTGTCCGCATCTGTCCCGCTGATGCTTTCAGGTGTGCAGTCCGCCGGTTTTCTGTTCCCGAGAAGGATAAAAAGACTTGTCCGCGGGTTCTCCTGTTTATCCACCCAGCTCGGCGCACAGAGCGCCAGCATTTCGTCCTGCCTGTTTTCAGACCAGTATATAAAGAATGAAACCAGCCTGGTCATCAGTTCGTTGCTGTTGGGCACAGGTGTAGCTGTAGTTTCAGTTTTCGCGGTCTGTGCGCTGCTCTGCTGTATTTCCTGAGGATTATTCCCTGTGCTGCTGTTGGCGCTTTGGGGGCTGCTAGTTTCGTTTTTTGTCGTATCGTTCGGTTGTCTCATCATAAAGCTGACTGCTGTCAGTATACACAGTGCCATTGCAAGAATGGAGTAAGTAAGCCGTTTATTCTCTGCTACAAGGGGCTTCACCCAGAGTACAGCCGCCGACCCGAGGGCAAGGACAATCAGCAGGATCTTCAGCGCAGGAATGCCTGTAATGATGACCGCTGCGGCAAAAAGTGCAATCAGAATTGCTCCCGCGATTACAAGGTAAAAATCCTTCATTACAAAAGGCCTGCGACGTACCGGAACCTTCTGCGGTACATATCCGCCGCCGTTCAGCGGAATACCGCTGTCGTGCTGCGCCTGATCAGGCTGACTTTTTCCCATCTGTACATAAGGATTATATCCGGCCTGGTATCCCTGCTGCTGCGGGGGCTGATAACCCGGACTTGTGTAGCCCGGACTGTAAGGCGTTTGGGGAATAAAGCTTCCGCCGTTTCCGTTTTGCGGCGGAATGGAATAAGTCGGCACGGCATATGGATTGTTCTGCTGCCCTATCTGCACAGGCGCATAAGGCTGAACAGGATTCTGATTGTTCGCATAATTATCGCTGCCTCCCTGAACGAAAGGCACCTGAGGTGTAGTATATCCGTTTTTCATCTGATACGCGGGTGCATTGTACCCCGGCCCCGCAGGAGCACCTGAAACTCCGCGCCCCTGTGCGGAAGGCACAGTATATCCCTGCGCCGCCGGAGTATTGTACGCGCTGTATGGAACAGCCGCCTGAAATCCCTGTACAGAACGGTTCTGCCCCGGTGCAGCATTCTGCTGGTATCTCTGGCTTTCTGCTGCATTCTGGGGCGCGTTTGAATAGCTCTGGTAATATGTATTCGGCTGGCCGTATCCGTTCATCCCCTGCGGATGATAATCGTTCTGGCTCATTACATTCCCTTCCCGCCGTTTCGGCGAAATCCTTGCCGCACATAAAGATGGCAGCTTAATAAATTATTTTAGCATCCTAAGCCCGAAAAGTAAATATTTTCTTAATCCGATGCAGATCCCCGGTTCAATGCACGAAGTCAGTTAGAGGGACGAAACGGACCTGCCGGAAGCACGTTGATAAAGCTTTCCATTCGTTGACATTCTTCTTTGCACTGTGATAAAATTTGAGCGCAAACCTGATAAAGGAGATTTATTGGTTATGAACACAACGCTTCTGATTATGGCAGCTGGCCTCGGATCCCGTTACGGCGGAAACAAGCAGGTGGACCGCATCGGCCCGAACGGTGAAATTCTGATGGAATATTCTATTTACGATGCGATCGAAGCCGGTTTTGATAAAGTTGTCTTCGTAATCCGCCGCAGCATGGACGAAATGTTCCGTGAAGTTATCGGAAACAAAATTGCCGCAAAAGTGGAAGTTGCCTATGCTTACCAGGAATATGATTCGCTGCCCGGGAATTTTACTCCCCCAGCTGAGCGCACAAAGCCTTACGGCACCGTCCATGCTGTTATGTGCGCGAAGGATCTGATTCACGAACCTTTCGCTGTGATTAATGCGGATGATTATTACGGCAAGGATGCTTTCGCCGCGATGGCTGCCTCATTGAAACGGCTCCGCACCGAGACCAACAAAGCGTCCATGGTTGCTTACTACCTGAAGAATACAGTATCGAAAAATGGCCACGTCACCCGCGGTGTATGCTCAACGGATGAGAAAGGCAATCTTTCAAAAGTTGTCGAAACCTATAGCATCATTCCCTTCCCGGATGGTACTATCCGCGATATCCACGACAATCCCGACGGCAATATTCTCGATCCGAATGCGCTTGTATCCATGAACTTCTGGGGTTTTGCCCCGTCCTTCTTTGATTCAGGCATGAAGTATCTGGCTGATTTCCTTCAGAACCCTTCCGGTGATCCTATTAAAAAGGAATGCCTGCTTCCCGCGCTGGTGGATACGCTTATGCATACCGACGGTCTTGTGGTTGAAGTGCTTTCCACTAACGCCGTCTGGTTCGGCGTAACCTATAAGGAAGATAAGGATTATGTGGCCGGTGAACTGAAAAAGCTTCATGAGAACGGAAGTTATCCTCCGGCATTGTGATAACCATTCCGCGACAGTTTGCACAGATAAACGTTTTCCGGGGTTGCCGCCGCTGAGCGGTAACCCTTTTCCGGATATAAAGGAGTGATTTTTCTGTCTTCCTTTCTGCTCAGTATCGGAAATGCCGCCGAACGCATGCTTCCGGATATTTTTACGGCATTTTCCTGCTGTGCTGCTTCTTCAGTCAGTCATCTGAATGTTTTTTGCATTTCTGCCGGACAAGAAAAAAACGATGAATCGCAATCGCTGGCTGCTGATTTTTCCGCCGTCCGTCAGATGATGGCTGATGCAGGAATCGAAGACCTTTTCCCCTGTAAAATCTCCTTTGCTTCCTGCGTGCCTTCCTTCCGCTCTGCACGGGAAATTTCCGGTACAGCTGATGATTCCCTGCTGATCTCCGCCCTGCGCGGAAAAGGTCTGCCTCTTTCCTTACAGACAGACCGCGAAACAGTCGAATGGTGTTTCGCTGATTTAATGAACCAGCCGGATGATTCGTCTTCGATAAGTCCGTTTTTGTCCTGGCTGGACAACATCAACGCATATGCGGATAACAGCGATCCCGTACAACTCGTCTGTCTTGCGGATATGGCCGACCCTTTCTCTGCAGGTATTACACTCATGCTTCTGCATGATTTTAAAGAGCGATTCAAAAACAGACCGGTGTCTGTTTTTCTTCTTGCCCTTGCGGAGACTTCTTCACCCGTCCCCGAAAGTTTCTTTCCCGCCCTGCGTTCAAGCCTCCAGGCCATGAATGAGAGAAGGCTGCTGCATCAATCAGAGGAAGATACTTCCTTTGGTGCGGAAGCTGCCTGGATTCTTTCTCTTCCCTCTTCCATGGCTGATTCTGCTGAGTCTTTCAGGTTTATTGCTTTTCAGGCAGCAAGAATTCTTGGTGTAATTTACACGAAAAAGAATGCGCCTGCATACGGAATTCATAAGGTTGAAACAGAGGGGACGCTTTCCCTCAGCATGCTCAGAGACCAGGCGCCCTCTTTTGTCGCCTCAATGAATCTGTACATATGGCTGCTTGCAGATGTGCTTCCCTCGCTCCGGAATTATCTGTCCCATTCATCCAGATTTCGCGTTTTTTCCATGAACCCCCGCACCTCGCAGTTCCGGCATCTTCTTCCGTCGGATTCGTCCGGCGGCAATTCTGTCGCTGAACTGGACATTCTGGAAAAATCGATCCGAAAGATTCTGATGAACGTCCTTCGCTTTATGCGTTCTGTTCCTTCCTCCCTGCGCATTCTGCCGGAGAATACCGCTTCGTGGCAGCAGGCCGTAAATGCCTGCGGACGTTATATTACGGTCGCCGCTGAGTACGACATTTCCAGTACAGAAGCACATGAAAGCGGCCTTGACGCCGTTCGCCCTGTTCATCGCGTCTCCATGGCGGATACAGAAGAAGAGAAGCTTGTCCGGCGCCTGCAGGACATTAAAATGCAGCTGGATTCAGAACAGAAATCTCTGGAAGATATCCTGGAACAGATCGGCGGTTACCGTTCCGTACAGGTTCGTATGGACTGTTTGAAAAAATGCCGCGCTGCATTGAAAGACGCTGAAACAAAAGCTGCCGTCCCGAATGAAAATGCAGAGCATCTGGCTGTGCTGCAGCTTGAGCGCCGCATACGTCTTTTGAAAGCCGCAGTATCCCGTTGTGAAACGGAGCTTTCCCCGCAGGCTGTTCATGACTCTGTTTCAAGCCTGCCGAAGCATGCAGTCAATTCAGCTGATCCGTATGCAGGAACTGTGTTTATTGCGGAAACCTGCCATATTCTCGAGAAAATGTGTTCAGAGGAACATACTGAACCACTGTCCCGCAGCTTGCCGCTTTTCCCGGATATCCCGATTCCGGATCACAAACTGCGCTGGAAGGCATTGCAGGCTATATGCCGCGATTCCACTTTTCCTGAACATCCTGTCGCCTTTCTTGTTGCCAAAGCGCTGGAGCTTTGCCGCAATGAGATTTCTTCTGTCCGTTATTTTTCCCGAGGAGATATGCCCGATCTGCCGCTTCTCCCGGATCTTGTTCCGGATAAACCTCTTCAGCGCATCCGGGACGTTCTGTCACTGCTTCCCGATACGGCAAATACTGAAAATGACACTGCGGAACTTCGCGGTCTGCTGGCTATGCTCATACTCCGCCAGTACCGCCGGAGAACCTCCGAAGAATCGGCGCTGAAATGCGTATCCCTCACTTCCGGCGATGCGCCGGTACTTCGGTACTGGCTCGCAGCAAACAGCGCGGAAGAAGTCAGTATCGTTTCCCTGGAAAAAGATGATCAGGACTGCCCGTTTCTTTTGATCCTTCCAGGGCAGCGGATTATACCCGCAAAGCGTATTGCCGAGCATGACGGTCTGGTACCCTCTTTTGCAACCTGGTTTGACCGTGAAAGGAGAAGCTTCTCCGATCCGTGCGGCAATCTTGGCGAAGGCGACAAAAAGCTGCTGATTCATTGCCTGAATACGTACAGTGCATCGCTGGCCGGGGGCGCCAGTTCTTCGCTTTCCGGTTTTCTTCGTGCGTTTGCAGATAAACTTTCGAATATGAATGCCGCCTCTGCAGACATCAAAAGCCTGAAAACACGGATCCGCGCCGTATGCGGTCTTCGTTTTCTTCCTGTCTATTCAGCTGATATATCAGTTACAACCTGCTTCTATGAGCATTTCCTTGCAGAGGATAATATAGGATCCGCCCTTTCCGGCACCAAAGGCTGTCCTGCTTATGTCTGTTCCGATATTCCGGAGGAATGCCTGTACCAATACAGGGGAATCCCCTTCGCAAGGGTGGATTCGTCCGCTTTGCTCGTCAGTTCATGTGCCGCCGGCGAGGATCTCATCCTGAAGCGCATCGATACGGAATGTGCCATCCTTTCTGAATATTCGGATGATTACAGGGATGCCCTTTTTCGAAATGTCCGTGAACTACTGGACCGTTATCCCGATGTGCTTTCTGAATTCAGAGAAGCTGCTGAAAGCATTATTGCGGAAGCAGCTGATCCTGTCGGCAGCCGCGAACCCGTTTTTGAATGGCCCTGGGACATGAAATCGCCTTCCATGCTGACCGTCCTTCGTGAGTGTCTGGGTGATAATCTGCCTGAATCCGCACTGCATCCTTTCTCAGACTGTCTTGCTGTCTTTCCAGCCCGCGGCATGGATGTAATCGGTGACTCTCTTCTTTCCGCCATGTGTATGCTTGCGCCGAATGAGAAGTATACTGCTTCCGCTGACTCACCTGAAATCGTCCCGGACGCTGTCATACCTCCCTTGTCCCCCGAATTCGGCGATCTGCTTTCACGTCTGCCGGAAGGACGAACATTGCTTCATCCAGGTCTGCTGTCCTTTGAGCGCAATATGAATGATACTGTCCGGGTTACGCTGACGCTGGACGGAACATTCCCCATCCATCTCGTGCGTGTCTACAAACCTGAAGAAATCCTGAACCTTTATTCGCATGACATTCCGACAGTTGCGATCTGGCCGTCCGTTCCGTTCCCTACCGAAGAATGGAAAGCATATTTTATTTTTGCGCATATGAGTGATCCGTATACTGCCTCAGCTCTGTCTGAATCAGGTTCTGCCGCGGAATTGCTTCAGACATCCCAGGATCGTTATGTCGCGGTGCTTGAATCATTTCCTGTCTGCATCAGTCTGTACCGCGAAGGAAAAACCGTCGGGATACTGCCTAATGTACTGCCCCGCCCGATCCGGGAAACGTGCAGTCCCGTGGAAATATGCGTGGATTTCGGTTCTTCCGGTACTTCCGTAGTTTTTTCTTCGGAACGCCGCTGCAGACCGATGCAGGGCCCTGTTATGGTGCGGACGCTGCTTAACAATCCTGTTTCCTCCCGGAATCTTTTGCGACGCGAATTCCTTCCGGCTCTGCCGGTTTCTGCGCTGTTTCCGACGGTTTCCCGGCTCTTTCGCAATGTACCCGGTGAAAACCCTGTTCCTTTTGCAGACGGGATCGTCCTCATGTCTTCAAACCTGGAAGATCTTCTTTCCACGCCTTCTGAAGCGATTTATGCAAGTTTGCGCTGGGAGGAGGAGAAAGGCCGCTCCGGTTATCTCTGTCTGCACCAGATTCTGCTGATGGCTGCCCTTCAGGCCCGGTGCAGCGGGTCACCTGCTGTATCCTGGCGTTTTTCCCTTCCCGACGGGATGGCTAAGGAAGGCAGGGAATCCCTGATGAATATGTACCTGTCAATCATCCAAACCGTAATGCAGGAGAGCGGATACCCTGTTCCCCCGGAAGGTCTGCCCGTAGCTTTTGCCTCTGACAGTTCAGCGCTTGGCGCATATTTCCGTTACTGTGCATCGGATGATACACGCGGCGGTTTCATGGTCCTTGATCTCGGCGCCTGCACCGCGGATATATCTCTTTTCCTTCGCGGGCGTGAACAGGCCGTGCGCACGTGTCAGATTCCGTTAGGCATCCATTATATGATGCTCCCCGCGCTCCTGCGTGATCCTGATCTGTTTTCCCGCGAGTTTTCATTCTGCGCCGACACGGGTTTTCAGAAAGATCTGTCTCTGTTTTCCAAGGCACTGCACAGCGCGCGTACAGACCCTGCGGCCCTCCGCCGCGCCCGGATTTCTCTAGATTATCTGATCGCTGACCGACTGCCGCTCATGCTTTCCTGCATGCTTCAGCTTTACTCCGGCGGTATGCCGTCTGAGGCAGGCTCCCTGTTGCTGTTTTATTTTGCATATCTGATGATGCTTTCCGGGCTTGTGCTTCTGCAAATTGCAGCGGATCCGAACAGAAACGATTTCCTGCCGGAACAAATGGCACTCTGCCTTGCAGGACGCGGATCCGCCCTGATAGAATCACTGCCTTCGCCGTTGAAAGCCTCTCTCTGGCGCTTCCTTTCCATGTTCCGGAACAAACGAATTGCTTCGCTTTCCCTGCTCTTTTCCGCAGAAAAGAAAATGGAAATTCCTGTAGGGCTTTCAATGCTTCAGGATGTTTACCATATGCTTCCGCCTGCATCCGTTATCCCGGCTTCCATCTCTGTACGTCCTGAGGAACTCCTGCCCGAGTTTCTGCTTCGTTTCCGTAAGGAATTCCCTGCGTCCGCCGGACTTCTGTTCCCCGGATTCTTTTCAAACGATTATTATCATCCGTTCACAGAACGGGGTGAATCATTGATTACTGCCTCCATCGACCAGTCTTTTCCTCCTGCTGGTACGGTACGACCGTACGATTCTCTTGCCGCATGGCCCGGAAACCTTCTGGAGCTGATGTCATGAAAGGAGAAAACATGGAACTGATTTCGTCTGTCAAGAATCCCCGTGTCTGTTACTGGAAATCGCTTCAGGACCGTAAAGGCCGTGAGGAGTCAGACTGTTTTCTTGTGGAAGGAGCAAAGATGGTGCGGGAAGCCCTTTCCTCCTCTTTTGAAATCAAAGAAATTCTGGTCCGGGAGGATTATGAGCCGCCTTTTCCGCTGCCGGACAAAACCACTGTATATATGCTTTCCG
>JAEEGL017154724.1_pt1 | contig 14077 bp, 15 predicted proteins | sample 9134231 | NCBI WGS metagenome assembly JAEEGL01 (sample SAMN16246548, study PRJNA631951) | gut metagenome | biome: gut microbiome; feature: rumen; material: fiber-attached | host: Bos | place: Iran: Karaj | collected 2018-10 | reverse complement strand
AGTTCAAAACTAATATTGACAAATATCTTACGATGCTCGTGAAAGAAGACATCTATATCACAAAAAACGGAAAGACGATTGCGAAAGTCTCCAGTCCGAGCGTCAGTGCCGTAGACAGTATCAGCGGCATCCTGGCAAAGAATCTCCCGAGGGATTACGATGCGAAAATGATGAAAAAGGAACGGCTGCAGAATCATAAATCCGATAATTGATACATTTTTTTGGATGTGATACTGTAGCGGGAACCATTCCACTCCGTATCCAGCGTGACTGATTTGTTTTATCTGCTCCACAAGTATCTTCATGATACTGAATTCGCCTATAGGGCACTCGGATTCATCCTTGACATCGCCAGCATGTTGACCGTCAAGAACGAGGATGGTCTGAAAGCCTGTTTAGGTCAGCCTGCTTCGTGGACTGCCTGCTTGCCGCCTGTGCCAAATCCAACAGGTGCGATGCCATCGCGACACATAATAAAGCGATTTCCTGAACTGTTGAATCCCCATGCTTTTTTCCAATTAGCTACCGAAAAACCAACCGACTGACTATTGAGAAAATGTCTTGTGTCTAAGATTTATCCCGCTGTCCACTATAACGATCTTCATCGTTTCTGTATCTCCGTATAATATTGTGCCTGCATATTCCACATATCAAAGTATAGCCCACCTTCAGCCATTAATTCGTCGTGACTGCCACATTGCACGATTGTTCCTCCATCCAAAACGACGATCTTATTGCAGAAGCGGCAACTTGACAACCTGTGTGAGATGAATATTGCTATTTTTTTCTCCGTTATTTCATGAAATTTGCGATATATCTCAGCTTCAGCAATCGGATCAAGTGCAGACGTTGGTTCGTCCAGGATCATGATTGGAGAGTTCTTATAGAGAGTCCTCGCCATCGCTAGTTTCTGCCCTTCGCCACCAGAGAATTCAATGCCCTGACTGTCAAACTCCTTGCTGATATTGGTGTCAAGACCATATGGCAGGTTTTTTATTTTTTGTTCAAGTCCGCTTTTTTGCAGGCAATCGTAGACCCTTTCGCTGTCGGGAACCCCGCTGAAGGAAACATTTTCGCTGACCGAAAAACTGAATAATTTGAAATCTTGAAAAACGGCCCCGATAAGTCCAACATAATCCTGGTACGAATAGGTTTGTATGTCTGTCCCATTCAGCAGGATCTTTCCCTCGGTCGGCTCGTAGAACCGGCAAATCAGCTTAATAAGTGTCGTTTTGCCAACACCGTTCATACCGACTATTGAAGTTGATTCGCCCGCTTTCAAGGACAACGATACGTTTTTCAAAACATATCGGTCTGTATTCGGATATTTGAACGAGACATTATCTATTTGCAATACGATATCACTGTGATTCATCTCCAGCAAAGATTTCCCGGAACCACCTTTTGTTTTTTCAGCTATCTCGATACAATACCTGAAATCTCTAACGAATAACCCGGTTTCCATAAACGAAGAAATCGAACTGACTATGGCGCTCACACTGTTCGAAAATGTACTGATCGATGTCATATACATTGAAAAATCTCCAATCGACATTCCGGTAAACACAACCCTGTATGCCAGGATCAGATATACAGAACACTCCTGTACAATGCCAACCACCACCGAGAGTATTCTGGCCCTCTGAAGCGCGAGATTATACCTTTTTGAAGTGTCCAGGTATTCGTCTGTAGAAACATCGGTCCTTTTGTAGATCCAATCTTGAATACCGTTTAATCTGACTTCCTTTCCAAATTCAATTCCTCTCATCACGCCAAGATAATAGTTGCCTCGACGAAGATTTCGGACGATCGACGGGCGCCACTTTTCCCACAAAGACCGGCTTTTTTTATCATAAACAAGCCGAAACAAAACAACTACTGCAACCAGTACGAATATGATAGGTTGAATCGTCACTATAATGGCCGCCAACCCGATTATGGTAATTGTCGCAGTGACAATATCCGAAATTCTGTCAAAAACCCGGGTGAAGTTCGTTCCGTCTTGCGCCCTTTCAATAAAATCTCTGATTTGAGGCTGTTCCACATCGCTGTACGGCATTTCCGCCACGATCTCGCCAAGATGTATTTTTATCTTCCTCACCGTCATCTCGGTTTGACTCGCAACAAAGCAGTTCAAAACGGAGCCAAGAAAATCCTTGGCAAAAGATGCCACAGCCAACAGCATGACATATAGAAACAATTTCCGTATATCCTGGCCTATCGTAATTTCGTTCAATATGAGACGCATAAAAACGATTGGAATAAACGGGGCCACCGTGTTCAATACCATTTGAGGCATCTTCAAGAAAAAAATCGACCGATTGGTTTTATAGGCAAACTTCATCAGGAACGCACAGTTTGATAAAAGGCCTTTTCTATTCTTTTTCATAAGCCTTCACCTCAGTTTTATAATACTCCGCCTGTTTTTCAAACATCTCAGCATACAAACCGTGCTTTTGTAATAGTTCCTCATGATTGCCTAGTTCAACTATTTTCCCGCTCTCGAAAACTGCGATTCGATCGCAGAACCGTGTTGAAGCCAATCGGTGAGAGATGAAAATCGAAGTTTTTCCCGAAGTAATTTCGTTGAAATGCCGGTATATCTCATTTTCTGCCATTGCATCAAGTGCAGCGGTCGGCTCATCCAGGATCACAAGATCGGCGTCTCTGTAATAGGCTCTTGCAATAACGAGTTTTTGTCCCTCGCCCCCTGAAAACTCGATCCCATCCTCGTCAAAATCTTTATAAATGTTTGTGTCTATGCCGTGCGGTAAAGAAACGACCTTTGATTTCAATCCTGCGTTCTCAACAGAACGGTTGAGTTTGTCCATGTCCATCGGCTGGCCAAGCACTATATTGTCGAGGAAAGAAAACGAGAAAATTTTGAAATCCTGAAAAACCACGGCAAGAGTCTTCATGTATTCCAACCTATCGATCGTTGAAATATCCACTCCATAGCATTTGATTGAACCCTTCGTTGGTTCGTATAATCTGCAGACAAGCTTGATGAGTGTAGTTTTACCCGCCCCGTTCAATCCTACAATGGATAGCTTTTCACCCTTGTGGATTTTTATGGATATGTTACTGAGCACCTCCCTATCGGTGTGGGGATAGGTGAAACTAACGTTGACAAACTCCAGCATCGGAAGATCTTCGACCGCGACTGGCACGGGGTTTACTTCCTTCTCCGTATTCTGAGGTATAGCAGAATTCAAATACTCATGATAATCGTCCACATATTTTGACAGATATTTTAAATCAATGCAATTCGCCACGATCGCGTTGAATGAATCGGATAAATTGTAAATCGCCCCGATATACAGACTGAATTCCCCAACAGTGATCTTTTTCATGATTGCACTGTACGCTACGTACCCATAAGACAGAATCATCTGAATAAATGATATTACCCCAAGCATGATTTTTATGCCCATCTGCCTGGTCAAGTGTTTTTGGTGTTCTCTTCCGAATTTTGAGAGCGTTTCCCGGAATATGTCCGTGAGCAGTCTCGAAGCCTGATTGACCCGTATCTCCTTTGCGTAGTCAAAGTTTGTCATGGTATTAAACAGATAGCTGAACCGTCTCGTATACTTGGCATAAGTCGGCTGATACTTATACTCGTTCCCCGACAACCTCTTATTCAGGAAATACTTTGCCGCGATAATAACAAGAATAACTATGAGCACTATTGGATCGAGCATCGAGATGATATACGAAAAACCAATGAATTTGATCGTACTCGTAGCAAATCCGGTCAGTATCCCATTAACGAAGCTGTTAACACGCACCTGTGATGAAACCGTCTGCTGCATATCGCGGACTTTCTCATCCTCAAGCTTTTCATACGGCATGATCAGGTAGTGGCGGGCATAAAACATGGCATTCTTCACATCGCACCTGTTTACCGACATGTTTACAAAGACGCGGCTGACTAGTTTCAAAACGCGCAGCAAAACGACTGCTGCCGCAAAGATACAGATATCAATCAAAACCGTATGCCAGTTCCGCTCCCCGGTCAGCTCATTGATGATGAGCGTAGGGAATATAAGATAGACAAATGGCTCTGTCGAATCCAATAATGTATCAATGACTGCGGCCACATAAATCCGCCTGCATATATTCCACGAATACTTAAACAAGAATGCTATGTTGTGTAAAAGCCTCATAACTCGTCCTCCTCCCGATCAGAATACAAAAAGATCAGGCACCTGATCTTTCTGTTAGTCCGCGCCCCCAGCATCGCACTTTTCCCGCCTTCATTCGCATAAAGAACAATATGCTTGTTGAGTTTGCGTATTTGCTTTTTCAGAATCTTCTTCACAAGTCCATTGCCCAACCTGAAAAAGTTATCAAATCCATCTAACACAAGGTGTTGTGCTTACAGTATTCCCTCTTTCCACTGGTTGTAACTTATTCATTGACCAGTTGAAATATACTGTTGCAAAAGCCGTTGAATGACGCGATTTGATCAAGGTTCAATAGTTCATCATGAATCTCGATCCCAAGTGCCTGTTCCAGGTTGACAATAAAAGATACAAACTGAATCGAACTCTGGATTGCCTCCCGCAGATCAAAATCCTCACCCGTCCAGTCCACCACAACTCCTGTTTCAAGCAACACATGAAATACTGCCGATTTTACGCTGTCTAATGTCATCAATCGCCCCTCCTGAAAGCATTGTTCTGTGAATCCAGTAACCGATGTATTTAGATAAATGATTCTTCCCAAAGGACATTTATTGTTTAGAATTCTGTTGGCGCTGCAAGCATCTCTAAGCAAATAGTAGCTTAAAGGCAAACCTGTTTGTTATTGAAAAAACACATAGCCATTAAACCTCAAATCGAACGGTATGCAGCGTATCATTCTTGATATATAACTAAAGATCGAAAATATCGCTCAAAACCACCGCATACATCCAACAATTGGACGTTACTCTGTCCGATATGGTCTTCCCCAAAACCAACAGCATTAGTTTTATCATTTCCAGATTCTTTTTTGCAGAGGCGAAGATCTCTTGGGGCAGAATGCGCTCCAGTTCAATCAGTTTTTTGTTGATAAAGCGGAATTTCATCAAACCGTCGTGAATGTCGCTGTCTGAACGCTCCGAGTATCTCTTCAAAAAGAGAACAGATCATCACTTAAAGTCACCATGCCATCCATGGATATATCGATTCTCGAACAAACTCGTTGCTTCATGTTGATTTTTTCATTGCCGCATTTTAGAGGGAAACAACAAGCCATTGCTCCAGTGCCAGACCCGCAAACGATCATCGTGGTCATGCCGTCCGCAAATCCAATCTATTGCACGCCCCTTAGATTACATCAGTCCCGCAGAATGTACGGCGATAACACCGCCACAAAGGTCGCCTCCTCTTCCTCTATGGCCAGGTCGAACAGTTCCTTTCTCTTCCGGTCTGTCACGCGATTTACCATTACAGCGAAAGGTGCAATATTTCTCTCATCAAACGCCCGGTCAATAAGAGAAGAAATAAAATCGTCTGAACAGCAGCGCAACAATACAGCAAATACAGAAATGGCACCTTTTTCATACGACTCAAGGACACGTTTTTCTATATCATTGCGGGTAAGGCACAATGACTCCACATTGACATTACTGGCTCCCTCCGTAACTTTTACCCTTTTGATCAGTTCCTCGTTCTGTTGCGGATGAAGGAGCGGAGATATAGCATTGAACTCATCGACAGTAAGTTCCTCAGGAAGTTTCCCGTCTCTTATGATTGAAGTTGTTTTTCTGTCCGATAGAATCTCATCTGTTGTTAGGCCAAGGGCGGTTGCAAGCGGTTCAAGATTCGATATGTCGGGCATCGAAACACCTCTCTCCCAGTTCGAAACCGCTTGAAAAGAAACGCCGAGAATATTTGCCAATTCCATCTGCGTGAGTCCGGCATTTTTACGTCCAAGCATGATTCGTTCGGAGACTTCCTGCATATTGAACATGACCGATATTCCCTCCCGCGCATTTGATTGTCCTATGAGTCTATTTTATCGACATACGTTCCATCCGTCAATCAACGAGTAATTGAATTCACATTTTAACTTGGCATTTGCCTTTCTACGGCATTCCCTGAGTGCTCGTTTCGTCCACTCGCTTCTTGGAGGAGGATCCCTTTAAATCTCACTTCCGCCAGACCGGCTTTGGCCCTGAAGCGTTGGTTAGATGTTCTTTTCCCTTTGCATCTCATTTTCAAGCTGTCGAATCACTTCCGGCATCGTCGATTCTTCCACCACACACATTTTCTCCAGATTTTTCCTCATTGTTTCCGGGATACTAAGCTTCATGGTCTTATTGTACTTTATTCCGAGAAGATGTGTGGTTTCAGCTGTACGCTGATTATCAACTGCTGAGGAAATCACATCTAGAGGGATCGGCAATCCGTTATCATAAAGATATTCAAGACGCCTTCTCATGAGAAGTTTGTGCTCAACCAAACACTCCGTGTACCTGTTATCGATCCGTACCTTTTCCGCAGCACAGGTCGTAAAAAGTTTCCCAAGTTTCCTTACCGCTGTTATTCCCCAGCAGGAGTTTCCCGTATTCTCACCGACAGAGTCCACATACCGCTTGAGTTGCCGAAGCGTATCAGGAAAATCCGGAGTCAGATGAAGCTCATGGTTGAAGCGATAGTACTGAAATACCACCGCTTCCTCATCGAGTGTCGCAATTGCTTTTTGCATCTGCTGATACGGGATCTCGTACAAATGGAAAAATCCGTCCTTAAGGTACCCGGCCGCATGGAAAGTATTGGTTTCGTCATCATAACCGTAAACAAGAAAATCATGTCGATAGTAATATCGTCCGAATGCGTTTTTCCCCGGTATAAACTCTTCGTTGCAAATCCCGTTCACATACCAGCCGTTTGAGAGTCTTTCTCGGATCAGTCGGACAAAGTCAGCCTCCTGTGTTGTCACGGTGTTCGTCAGGTCATCGGTTTCCGTCAGCAGGATCTTCCTGTTCTTGAACCAGCGGTCGTACAGAGCGATATCAAACATTATCGTTGGATGATCAGGCTCAAAATGGCAATTGATGTAACGGTCGCACAAGACAGCCATCAGATCATCCTTGATATTCGCCTGAATGATGCCGAGAGGGTAGGCCATGTACTGATAAGCCTTCAGCAGCGGATTTCCGTCATATGGTAGAGTAAAACATGCCATAAACAACCTCAGTCTCAGATTTGTCTCTGCCACTCTTTCGTTCTTTTGTCAACAAGACGTTGCTTTCCGTGAAAATGCCACATGCCGCAATCTCTATTCAGACAGCGTCAAACGGGCACCGCAGGCGGCGATCCGGTCGAAGAAGGCCGGGTCGCTTTTGTTTACCGCTTCCGCCCCGTCGATCGTTCCCCCCGTCACGGCGCACAGCACGGACAGAGCCATGACGATCCGGTGGTCGTTATGGCCGGAGAGAGGTCCTGACGGAGCATGAAGGACACCGTCTACGGCGACCCGGTCCGGCCCGAGACGGACATCGATCCCGAATCTGGCAAGCTCCTCCCGCATGGCGGCCCTCCGGTCCGATTCCTTCATGGCCAGCCGGCGGGTGCCGGTGAACAGTGCTCCGTGATGAAGGGCGGCATAAGCCATCAGTACAGGACCGAGGTCCGGGCAGTCCGAAAGATCGATCTCCGCCCTTCCCTGTTCCAGCGCTTTGAAGTGAGCGGCACAGATCCGGTCGCCCTGGCGCGAATCCTCCCGGAGCCCGGTCACGGAAAGGCCCATCGCCAGACAGTTGGCGGCGTTCGACCAGTCTCCTTCCACGACGAGTGGTTGATCAGATTCGGCAGGAGCCAGAAAACGCTGTTTCCCGAGCACCAGAAGAGTCTCGGAATCCTGCCAGCGCGCCTCCACCCCGTACCGTTTCAGGGCGTCCAGCGTCATGTCGATATAGCTGCGGCTCTCCGCCGGGGCGGTCAATGAGATCACGCTGTCGCCGGCCAGCCCCGGCAGGGCGAACAGCAGACCGCTGACGAACTGGCTGGACCAGTCCCCCCGCAGGCGGAATTCACCCGGTCCCAGAACGCCCCGGACCAGGATCCGGTCTTCCGTCTGTTCGAAAAGGATCCCCCTTTCCCGGCAAAGGTCCGCGTAAACGTTCATCGGCCGCCGCATGAGCCGTCCCTCACCCGTCAGGATGACGGTCGGACCGGACAGGCAGAGGGGCAGAAGAAAACGAAGAGTGCTCCCGCTTTCCCGACACGGCAGCACGATTCCCGTGTCTGCGCAGGAAAGGCCGCGGGACCGGACGACCGTCACGCCCTCTTCCCCGGGGAAGCACTCCGCACCGAGCGCGCGGAGGCAGTCCATGGTCGCGAGCAGATCCTGGGACGGAACCACGCCGCGGATCTCCGTCTCTCCCCGGGCCAGAGCGGCGCCGATCAGGTACCGGTGGGCCATGCTCTTGGAAGGCGGCGCGGCGACCGTTCCTGCCGGATGAGACGGACTGAAAGACGCCCTCATTCCGCCTTCTCCCGGCCTGACAGATAGTCCATGGCCTCCAGATAGCCGTCGATCCCGTGCCCGGTGACGGTCAGGCAGCAAGCGACCCGTATATAGCTGATCTGACGGAAAGCCTCCCGCTCCTCCAGTTTCGACAGATGGACTTCCACGGTAGGAAGTCCGACGGCCCGCACCGCATCAAGCAGCGCGATGCTCGTGTGGGTATAGGCGCCCGGATTGATCACGATGCCGTCCGCGCGGCCGTACGCCCGTTGGATATAATCGATGAGGTCTCCCTCGTGATTGGACTGAAATATCTCCACTTCAACGCCAATCTCACGCGCGTGTTCCCGGATCCTGCGGCAGAGCGTCTCGAAGTCCGCCGTCCCGTAGATATCCGGTTCCCGGATGCCGAGGAGATTCAGACTGGGTCCGTTGATGATGAACAGTTTCAAACTTTTCCCTCCCCCAGATAATCCGTACCGAAACGGACGGTGAGAAGATCCGCCAGGATCAGGGCGGTCACGGCGTCAACCACCGGCGCTGCTCTGTGGACCACGGCCGGGTCGTGACGCCCCCGGACGGAGATCGTGGTTTCTTTACCCGAGAGCACATTCACCGTCTTCTGTTCCTTCGCGATGGAAGGAGTCGGTTTGACCATGCACCGGAAGAGGACCGGCATCCCGTTCGTGAGACCGCCGGCGACGCCGCCGTTGTGGTTGGTCTCCGTTATGATCCGTCCGTCCTTTATTGAGTAGGCGTCGTTGAACCGGCTGCCCGGCGCGTCCGCCTCATCAAAAGCGGCGCCGAACTGTACTCCTTTGACGGCGGGAATGCTGAAGAGCCCGTGAGCGAGCACTCCTTCGACTGTATCGAACCAGGGTTCTCCCACCCCGGCCGGCAGACCGGTCACGGCCGTCTCCAGAACGCCACCTACGCTGTCGCCATCAGCGGCCGCTTCTTCGATCCGGGCTTTCATCCTCTGCCCCGCTTCCGGATCGAGAACGGCAAAGTCCGCTCCGGCCAGAAGATCAAGGTCACGGTCCGGATCATCGAAAGAACGGTCGGAGATCCCGCCGCAGCGGGCCAGGTGGGTCCCGATCCGAATCCCGTGGCGTCTCAACGCCGGGGTCACCACGGCCCCCGCCGCCACGAGTGTGGCCGTCACGCGGCCGGAAAAATGTCCGCCGCCACGAGGATCCTCAAACCCGTGATATCTGACATAGGCCGTATAATCCGCATGTCCCGGTCTGACTGCCCCCCGTAACTCCTCGTATGGCCGGCTGTCCCGGTCTTCGTTCGGGATCGTGATGCTGAGCGGTGTCCCGGTCGTTCTTCCTTCAAACACGCCGCTCAGAATGGAGAACCGGTCCTCTTCTCTTCGCGCGGATCCGGTCGACCCGGACGGGCGGCGACGCCTGAGCTGCTCCGCTATGAAACTCTCGTCCACCGGGATCCCCGGCGCGAGTCCGTCCAGTACGGCGCCGACGGCCGGGCCGTGGCTCTCTCCGAACAGCGTGACGATCAAACTCTGTCCAAAACTGTTTTTCATTCCGATTTCCTTTCCATGTCTGCTTCCGGTTCTTTCCCGAGGATCCTCTCCTGGTATTCCCTGGACAGAGCGGCCAGAGAGGAGAGAAAGCGTTCAAGATACGGTTTCAGTTCCTCCTCTTCGATCATGGCGGAACAGCGGGCAAGACGCGCCGCCTCCCTCTCCGGGTCGTATACCGGAATCCCGCGTTCCTTTTTATATTCCGCGATCCGTTCCACGGTCTTCATTCGTTTCACGAACCAATCCGTCATTTTTCCGTCGATCCTGTCGATCGTCTTTCGTTCCCTGCTCAGCTGATCCATCCTCTTCCTCCCGAGAAAAAGCTGTTATTGTTTGCCCGGAACCGGCTTTCAGCCATCGAATAACAGAAAACGACGGTCCCGTCTTATTTGCATTCCATGAATATTGTGCCACAAAGTAAAGACTATTGCAAGCACTGAAACAACTGAGCCCGTATGATATCCTCCTGTCAGAAGTACAGATTTTTCCTGACAGGCACGATATTCTCCGAAAAATCTTGATTTGTGCTGTTTTGCATTGATACACAATCTTGCTTTGTGTAAAACTGCGGTTGAGATAACGACCGTACTTCACACTTCCAAAAAGCAACTCGAACTTCCGGTCTCAAGGGCATGAAAACCATTTGACCCTTTCCGCTCCGGAAATCCTGCTCTCCGGCGCTCTTTTCTCCGCTGTTTCCACGTCCTCCAAAGGCGGTTGTGGTCAAACATGTGGTCGTACCTAAAACGCTCCCGTGGAATGCGGCAGATTCGCCGCTCCCCGGGAGCGTTTGGATTGTAGCTCTTCTCTGCCGGAAAGTCAAGTCGGTTGCGAAAGTTTCTACCTTCAATTTCTGCGTAGCTGTAGACAAAGAAATACGGCTGACGCAACATGAAGCAAATTCGGCAACTTTTATTTTCGAATAAAAATCTGCCGAAAATCTGTTGACTTCTGAGATGATTTCGGCTATAATAAGAGCAGAATCAAAAATAGCCGCAAACCATGCATTTTCAGGTGGTGCTTTATGAAATACATCAGCCGACATATGGAAAACCGCATTCTGGAATTGAGTAAGTCCTACTCCGCAATCCTGCTCACAGGTCCCCGGCAGGCGGGTAAGACGACCATGCTGCGCTCTCTGGCGGAGAAGGAGAATATCGGCCGCAAGTACGTGACGCTGGACGACCTCACCGAACGGGATATGGCGAAAAACGATCCCGCCCTGTTCCTGCAGCTTCACAAGCCGCCGGTACTGATCGACGAGGTGCAGTACGCCCCGGAGTTGTTCACTTATATCAAGATCCGTATCGACGAGCATCATAACCCCGGCGACTTCTGGATGACCGGCTCGCAGATCTTCCGCCTCATGCGCGGCGTGCAGGAATCGCTGGCCGGACGCGTGGCGTTGCTGCATATGTCTCCCATGTCGCAGCGTGAGATCATCGGCGCCCCCTGCGTTCCGTTTACCACGGATATGGAGCGACTGCTCGCCGAGCGGGAGCAGATCCAGCCCGTCACCACGCCGGAACTGTTCGAGCGCCTGTGGCGCGGCTCCATGCCGGGACTGATCAGTGGCCAGACGCCGGATCGAAACGTGTTCTACTCCTCCTACCTTTCTACCTACGTGGAGCGGGACGTGCGGGAACTCTCCGGCAATGTGGATGCGCTGAAATTCAACCGCTTCGTCACCGCCGTCGCCGCCCGCTGCTCGCAGCTTTTGAACTACAACGCGCTGGCGGAGGACGCCGACATCGACATCCAAACCTCCAAGGCGTGGATCAACATCCTTGAAACGTTGGGGATCATCTTCCTGCTTCATCCCTACTCGAATAACGTCCTCAAACGCACAATCAAGACGCAGAAGGTATATTTCTATGATACCGGCTTGGTCTGCTACCTAACACGCTGGTCCTCCCCGGAGGTAGCTGAGAGCGGCGCCATGAGCGGCGCGTTGCTGGAAAACTACACCGTGTCGGAGATCATGAAGAGCTATCAAAATGCGGGCTTGGAGCCGTATCTCTACTTCTACCGTGACCGCGATGCCAAGGAGATTGACGTGGTTCTTGAAGGGGACGGTAAGCTCTGCCCGCTGGAGATCAAGAAAACCGCATCGCCGGACAAACGCCTGACCCGCGTTTTCGGTGTGATCGACAAAAGCCCGCTTCAGCTCGGTACCGGCGCGATTCTCTGCATGGCGGATCATTTCAGCGCATTTGACAGGGATAATCTCATCGTACCGATCTGGATGATATAAATCAGATAATGCTCAGAGGATTAAGGGTGTCAGTTCAAATGACATCCCTGCTCCTTTTTATACCCACGTTATACCCAAATGTCGTGGGTATAAATGGGTATAAAACTAAACACCGCGAAAAAACTCTCGATAATTAAGATGGGAACTCATAGATGTTCACATTTTGGAGACTTCTTGATGTTTCCAAAAGAGAATTCAAGAAGTTTCCTTTGGAAACTCGAAAAGGACGGGACGATCAATCCCGCCCTTTCTAAATCTCTCATACCCTACGGTATGAAACGTCCCGTAGGGGAGAATGAACTATATCTCACATGGGAGGGATACCGTCACCAGTAATGACGGTATCCTTCGATCGTTTTAGAATAAAATCTCATCTGAAATGATAGTATTCTGCGTTGCTTTCGCAAAGTGCCCTTGCTGTTGTTAAGGGTCACTACATCAGAAAACTCAAACTTGATACCTAAGCCCTTAATTCAATATAGGGCTTAGAGGCACCCTCGTTTCAATCGATGGTCTGCTGTCGGCTTTAACGACGGCAGACTACCATAAAACCCCGATTGCTTCGGACTAGTGCCTCGCAGGCAGTGGCTTTTCCTGAACCATCCCGCACAGATTGACGGGCTAAGTTCAACTTAAGACGCCTGATGTACAGTATCTTGTGACGAGCTCCTGTTGTGAGTTGAACTCACAGCAGATATAGATCTCACGAACGACCGATAATTACAACATGGGTATTTCCCGCAGGGATCGGTAATACCGACCCCCGATTCGGGCCGCGACGAATTGTTCGGTCAACTGACTTACCACCGTCATTTCAAACGACGGTGCTGCAAACAAGGGTAGGAATTGAACTCCGCTCCTCTACTTCGAGCAAGGATACAAACAGCACTTGTACCCTTGCTTCTTTTGTCCTCTCAAGGGTAAGGATTGAATCCGTACCCTTGTTTTCTCGATATAGAGAAAGGGTGTGCGTTGAACGCACACCCTTCGCAATCATTGTCCCTGTCTCACCGTATCCAGATACTTCTTCACATCGCCGTTCAGCACCAGCTCCGCATAGGCGGCGGGATCATTGTAGATCAGGAAATCCAGCTCCCGGCGGTCGAGCCATGTCTCCACGTATTCCCGTTCAACGGCAAGGGTGTCAATGGCAATCAGCGTACCGTCCGGGCATCGCGCTTCCACGCAGGCCGTGTCCAGGTTGTATGTCCAGAATTCCGTTTTCATTTCGATTTCTTCCTCCTCGGATCAGTACCTGTCTTTTTCGAACCCTGAGCGTTTTTGAACAGGTAGGCAAAAAGGCAAACCTTCGGAACACGATAGGCTCTTCCGACCTTCAGGCATTCAAGCTGACCGTCGTTGATGTACTTATACACGGTCTTTGTGCTCACCTGCAATGCCTTACCGACCTGCTCGATGCTCATCACTTCCGGGAAGTCCCGAAGCGCATAATGGAAGGCGTCCTTTTGAGAAATCTTCCATTCCTTGCTGAGCGCCTCAAGGATCTGATCCCATCCGTCCTGATGCTCCGGTTCCTTTGGGGTAGTTTTGCGTTTCATTTCGACGCCCCCTTCGAACCTTCCGGAATCACATGCTTCAGCTTCTGCCTGTATCTTTTGTAATGACTGCTGAGCAGGTAATCAATGATGCAGGTCTTGGGGATGTAATAGGTCGAGCGGACCATGATGGATCGAATGTGACCCTCGCGCAGCAGCTTGCGGGCGGTCGATTCTCCGATTCCGCCCATCATGGCGCACAGCTCCGGCAGCCTGACAAGGTCCGGATAATCCCGGAACAGCTTTTTCAATTCTCGT
>JAEEGL017124795.1_pt1 | contig 14077 bp, 11 predicted proteins | sample 9134231 | NCBI WGS metagenome assembly JAEEGL01 (sample SAMN16246548, study PRJNA631951) | gut metagenome | biome: gut microbiome; feature: rumen; material: fiber-attached | host: Bos | place: Iran: Karaj | collected 2018-10 | reverse complement strand
GACATCATCGGTATGGGTGCCGAGAAACTGAAGAGCGTCGTGACCGGCGTTGAGATGTTCCGCAAGATCCTCGACGAGGGTGAAGCTGGCGACAACGTGGGTCTGCTGCTCCGCGGTATCGACAAGAACGAGATCCGTCGCGGTATGGTTATTGCCAAGCCCGGCTCGGTGAAACCTCCCCCCAAATTCGAGGCTGCCGTCTATATCCTAAAGAAAGAGGAAGGCGGCCGTCACACCCCGTTCCACAACAACTATCGTCCGCAGTTCTACTTCCGTACCACTGACGTGACCGGTACCATCATGCTGCCCGAGGGCCGCGAGATGGTCATGCCTGGCGACAACCTGACAATCACCGTCGAGCTCATCGCCGACATCGCCCTGAACGAGAACCTGCGCTTCGCTATCCGCGAGGGTGGCCGCACCGTCGGTTCTGGCCAGGTGACCAAGATCCTCGAATAATCCGAGCAAAGATTATAAGTGGCGCCCGCACGGGCGCCACTCAATAGGGGCATAGTTAAATGGTATAATGGCGGTCTCCAAAACCGTGGTTGGGAGTTCGATTCTCTCTGCCCCTGCCAGAAAGAAAAAGATTGAAAGAAAATGTCAAAGTTTGGTGAATATGTGAAATCGAGCTACGACGAACTTGTGCACAAGGTGTCGTGGCCCACATTCAAAGAGTTGCAGAGCAGCGCCGTAGTAGTTGCTGTCGCCACTCTCGTCATTGCCTTGATCGTCTTCGTGATGGATGTCTTCTTCGGCGTCCAGTCATGGGGATGGAAAGGTTTGTTAGGATACTTCTACCAGCTTATCGCAGGATAAAAGGCTAACGGCGAAACAGCCCGGGTCTTTGCTTCCCAAATCATCTTTGAGACCCGCGGCGATGAAGCCTTGTCCGAGATAGACGAAACAGAGTATATTTTTTCACTGTCCTTTTTAACCTACAACAATGGAGCAGCAGGAAAAAAAGTGGTATGTCGTCCGCGCAATCAGCGGCAAGGAGAAGAAGGCTAAAGAGTACATCGAAAGCGAAATGGCCAAACGCGGCTGGAGCGACGATGTGCCCACTGTTCTTATTCCCACCGAGCAGGTGGTGGCCATCCGCAACGGCAAGAAGGTTGTTAAAGAACGCAACTTCTTCCCTGGCTATGTCATCATCGAGGCTAACCTGCGCGACGAGATTATCCCCGTCATTCAGAACATCCCAAACGTGCTGGACTTCCTCCGCGAACGCGAAGGCAAGCCCATACCGATGCGTCAGGCCGAAATCAACCGGATTCTGGGCAAAATGGACGAGCACGTTGACGGAGCAGATATGATGGACCGCTACATTGTTGGAGAGAACGTGAAGGTCATCGACGGACCGTTCAATAGTTTTATCGGTGTTGTCGAAGAGGTGAACGAAGATAAGAAGAAATTGAAGGTAACTGTCAAAATCTTTGGCCGACGCACACCTCTTGAGTTGAACTTCTCCCAGGTTGAAAAAGAGCAGTAACGTAACAATTAACATTAAAATTTTGAATCAATGGCAAAAGAAGTTGCAGGATTGATTAAACTGCAAATCAAAGGAGCCGCTGCGAATCCCGCACCTCCCGTCGGACCGGCACTCGGTGCGAAGGGTGTGAACATTATGGAGTTCTGCAAGCAGTTCAATGCCCGTACCCAAGATCAGGCCGGCAAGGTCGTGCCCGTGATCATCACTGTGTATACGGACAAGTCCTTTGACTTTGTACTTAAGACTCCTCCTGTCGCTGTCCAGCTGAAAGAGATGTCCAAAGCGCAGAAAGGTTCTGGCGAACCCAACCGCGTGAAGGTCGCCTCTGTCACCTGGGAGCAGGTGCGTCAGATTGCCGAAGCCAAAATGCCCGACCTGAACTGCTTCACTATTGAAAGCGCTATGAGCATGGTGGCCGGCACGGCACGCAGCATGGGTATCACCGTTACGGGTGAGAATCCCTTGAAGAAGTAAAAAAACAGTAACAGTGGTAGCACAAGTAGCAGATGCGAAAGTGCGTTGACCACAAAAAAAGACCAACATGGCAAAACTTACAAAGAAACAGAAAGAGGCAGTCGCCAAATTTGACGGCAGCAAAGTGTATTCTCTTGAGGAGGCCGTGAGCATCGTGAAGAACATCACCTTCACCAAGTTCGATGCTTCGGTTGACATCGATGTGCGTCTGGGTGTTGACCCCCGCAAGGCCAACCAGATGGTGCGCGGCAGTGTCACGCTGCCCCACGGCACGGGTAAAACCGTCCGCGTGCTCGTACTTTGCACACCCGACAAAGAGGAGGAAGCCAAAGCTGCCGGTGCCGATTACTACGGCTTGGACGAGTACATCACCAAGATCAAGGGTGGTTGGACAGATGTTGATGTCATCATCACCATGCCCAGCTGCATGCCCAAGATCGGTGCCCTCGGTCGCATTCTGGGTCCCCGTGGCCTGATGCCCAACCCCAAGACCGGCACTGTTACCATGGAAGTGGGCAAGGCTGTCCAGGAAGCCAAGGCCGGTAAGATCGACTTCAAAGTCGACAAATTCGGTATCATCCATACCGCCGTCGCCAAGTGCTCCTTCGACGACCAGAAGATTGTCGAGAACGCCAAGGAAGTGCTCCAGATGATCATGAAGCTCAAACCGAGCGCCGCTAAAGGCACTTACGTGAAGAGCATCGCCATCAGCAGCACGATGAGCCCCGGCGTGAAAGTGGACACCAAAGCCGCCACCCTGTAACCATTAAAAAACTAACGAAACATTATGAGAAAAGAACTGAAAGACCAACACATCGATGCGCTGTGCGAAGAGATCAAGGCCTATCCGAGTCTTTATATTGCCGACATCGGAGGTTTGAACTCGGTGCAGACCAGCAAGCTGCGTCGTGCCGCTTTCCGCAAAGAGGTAAAGTTGGAAGTCGTCAAGAACACCCTTCTCATCAAAGCTCTCGAAAAGTCGGGTTTCGACTACAGCGAGCTGTTCCCCGTGATTAAGGGTGAAACCGCCATAATGCTTTCCAACACCAACAATGCGCCCGCCAAGCTCATTAAAGACTTCCGTGCCGCTGAGAAGAACGCTGAGAAGCCCATTCTCAAAGGTGCCTACGTCGAAGAGTGCTTCTATATCGGTCACGAGAACCTCGACGCACTTGTCAACATCAAGTCGAAGAGCGAGCTCATCGCCGATGTCGTGGCCCTGTTGCAGTCGCCCATCAAGAACGTTCTGTCCCAGGTGCAGTCGGCTGGCAATACCATTACCGGTGTGCTGAAAACTTTGGAGGAGCGCGAGGCCTAACCCCTCACGCAAAACAAACAAGGCCTTGCCGGCCTAAAAGGCAAAAATAAAAACAATCAAAAAAAGTAAAAACAATTTAAAAAAATAAAAGTCATGGCAGACATTAAAGCTATCGCTGAAGAACTGGTTAACCTTACCGTTAAGGAAGTTAAAGAACTCGCTGACGTCCTGAAAGAGGAATACGGCATTGAACCCGCCGCCGCTGCTGTCGCAGTCGCCGCTCCCGCCGCCGGTGGCGCCGCCGCCGCTGCCGAGGAGAAGACCTCCTTCGACGTAATCCTGAAGGGTGTTCCCGACATGACCAAGAAACTGGCCGTTGTGAAGGCCGTCAAGGACATGGCCTCCCTGGGTCTGAAAGAGTCCAAGGAGCTTGTCGACAACGCCCCGAAGACCGTTAAGGAAGGCGTCTCGAAAGACGAGGCTGAGAGCCTGAAGAAGGCCCTCGAAGAGGCTGGTGCCGAAGTCGAGGTTAAGTAAGGTCAACCCTTATTCAATCCCTGCGAGGAATATGGCCTCCGGCTTAGTCCGGAGTGCCTATTCCTTGTTGCTGTGGAATAATCTCACAGCAAAAACAGAGACCTCCCCAACCCTAAAAGGGTACCCTCTCCTCAACTGCGATAAGTTATAGAAAAAGATAAATTTTAGTCCCTTGGCAAAAAAAGAACCCACAGTAGTAAATTTCGCGTCGGTACGCAAATTTGATTACCCGGATTTTCTCGACATACAAGTCAAATCGTTCAAAGACTTTTTCCAAATCGAGACCAATCCCGACAACCGTCTTGAGGAAGGTCTGTTCAAAGTCTTCAAGGAGAATTTCCCCATCGCTGATGCGCGAAACAATTTCGAACTCGAATTCTTGGATTACTTCATTGATCCTCCCCGCTACACCATCGAGGAGTGCATCGAGCGTGGCTTGACCTACAGCGTTCCGCTTAAAGCCCGCATGAAGCTGAGCTGCAAAGATCCGGAAAACGAGGATTTTCAGATGCAGGAGTCGACGGTCTTCCTCGGCATGATACCATACATGACCCCGAAGGGCACCTTCGTTATCAACGGTGCCGAACGAGTCGTAGTGTCTCAGCTGCATCGTTCGCCGGGTGTATTCTTCGGCACACAGTTCCATTCTAACGGCACCCAGCTCTACTCCGCACGTATCATTCCATTCAAGGGTTCGTGGATGGAATTTACGACCGATATTAACAACGTCATGTACGCTTATATCGACCGTAAGAAGAAACTCCCCATCACCACCCTGCTGCGTGCCATCGGTTTCGAATCGGACAAGGACATCCTCGACATTTTCGAATTGGCCGAAGAGGTCAAGGTCAACCGGAACAACCTCAAGAAAGTGCTCGGCAAACAACTCGCCGCCCGTGTGGTGGAAACTTGCACCGAAGACTTCGTCGACGAGGATACCGGCGAGGTGATCTCCATAGAACGTACCGAGGTGATCATTGAACGCGACGTGGAGTTGACCGAGGAGCACATCGAGAAGATTCTCAGCCTCGACGTGAAGTCTATCCTTATCAAGAACGAAGATAAAGATGGCATCGACTATTCGGTCATCTACAATACCTTGAAGAAAGACACCGCCAACAACGCCAAGGAAGCCTGCGAGTTTATCTACCGCCAGCTCCGCAACGCCGAGCCGCCGGACGAAGAGACTGCCCGCAGCATTATCGAAAAGCTTTTCTTCTCGGAAAAACGTTATGATCTGGGCGATGTGGGTCGCTACAGAATCAATACCAAACTCAACCTTGACGTGCCCGACAGTGTACGAGTACTCACCAAGGAAGACATTACCTCTATCATCAAGTACTTGGTTGAACTTATCAACCAAAAAGCGGAAGTGGATGATATCGACCACCTGTCGAACCGTCGCATCCGCACTGTGGGCGAACAGCTCTCCAACCAATTCGGTGTTGGTCTCGCCCGCATGTCACGCACCATCCGCGAACGCATGAATGTGCGTGACAATGAAGTGTTCACTCCCACTGAACTCATCAACGCCAAGACCCTTTCGTCGGTCATCAACTCGTTCTTCGGCACCAACCAGTTAAGTCAGTTCATGGACCAGACCAATCCTCTGGCCGAGCTGACCCACAAGCGCCGTATCTCGGCTCTTGGTCCCGGCGGTCTGTCGCGCGAGCGGGCTGGCTTTGAGGTCCGCGACGTTCACTATACTCACTACGGTCGTCTCTGCACCATCGAGACTCCAGAAGGTCCCAACATCGGTCTTATCTCGTCGCTCTGCGTCTACGCCAAGATCAACGATCTCGGATTTATTGAGACCCCCTACCAGCGTGTCGAGAATGGCAAGGTGCTTCTCAACGAACCGCCAGTGTATCTCTCAGCCGAGGCCGAAGAGAACAAAACCGTGGCTCAAGCCACAACACCACAGGACGAGGATGGCACCATCACCGTACAGCGTGTGAAGGCTCGCCGTCAGGCCGACTTCCCCATCGTCTCGCCCGAAGAAATCGATCTTATCGACATCGCCTCCAACCAGATTGCATCCATCGCCGCATCGCTCATTCCATTCCTGGAGCACGACGATGCCAACCGCGCCCTGATGGGTTCGAACATGATGCGTCAGGCCGTGCCGCTGCTCAATCCTGAGATTCCCATCGTTGGAACTGGCATTGAAGAAGCCGTTGCACACGACAGCCGCGTGCTGCTCAACGCCGAAGCCGACGGTGTTGTCGAATATGTCGACTCGACCAAAATCGTCATCCGCCACAACCGCACCGAGAAGGAGCGCCTTGTTTCGTTTGACGACGACGTCAAAGAATACAAACTTACCAAATACCAGCGCACCAACCATTCCACCGCCATCAACCTGCGCCCCATCGTCAAGAAAGGCGACAAGGTGAAGAAAGGCCAAGTGCTGTGTGAAGGTTATGCCACTCAAGGCGGCGAACTGGCTCTGGGCCGCAACATGATGGTGGCCTTTATGCCTTGGAAGGGTTACAACTTCGAGGATGCCGTCGTTATTTCTGAGCGCGTGGTACGTGAGGATATATACACCTCAGTACATATCGAGGAGTTCTCTCTCGACGTGCGCGAAACAAAACGTGGCAACGAAGAGCTCACGCGCGACATCCCCAACGTGGGTAACGATGCCACCAAAGACCTTGACGAGAACGGTATCATCCGTATCGGTGCCGAGGTCAAGGAAGGTGACATCCTCATCGGCAAAATCACCCCGAAGGGTGAGTCCGACCCCACACCCGAAGAGAAGCTGCTCCGCGCCATCTTCGGCGACAAGGCAGGCGATGTTAAGGATGCCTCGCTGAAAGTGCCGCCGTCGCTGCATGGCGTAGTTATCGACAAGAAACTCTTTGCCCGCGTTATCCGCGACCGTAAGGCCCGCGCCAAAGAGAAAGAATTGCTTGCCAAACCCGAGGAAGATTTCCGCTTCGAATGCGAAGAGCTGAAAGACAAGCTCGTTGCCCAGTTGCTTGTCATCCTTAACGGCAAAGTATCCAACGGCGTGTACACCAACCACCGCGAAGAGCTCATCCCCAAGAAAGTCAAGTTCTCGGCCAAGACCCTGAAGAACATCGACTACACTGAGGTAAGCCCCAACAAGTGGACCACCGACAAAGAGACCAACAACCTAATCAAGGAGTTGCTCAACAACTACAATATCAAACTCCGCGAGATCAACGGACGATTCACCCGCAACAAGTTCGCCATCACTGTCGGCGACGACCTGCCCAGCGGAATCGTACAGATGGCCAAGGTCTATATTGCCATGAAGCGCAAACTGCGCATCGGTGACAAGATGGCCGGTCGCCACGGTAACAAGGGTATCGTGTCGAAGATTGTACGTGCTGAAGACATGCCGTTCCTTGCCGATGGAACCCCCGTCGACATCGTCCTCAATCCTCTGGGTGTGCCTTCGCGAATGAACCTCGGTCAGATCTACGAGACCGTCCTCGGCTGGGCTGGCAAGAAGCTCAACAAACGTTTCAAGACTCCCATCTTCGACGGTGCTACGCTGGAACAAATCAACGGTTACATGCGCGAGGCTGGTCTGCCCGAAAACGGCCGTACCTACCTCTATGACGGTGAAACCGGCGAGCGTTTCGATCAGCCGGCCACTGTGGGCTACATCTATTACCTCAAGCTGCACCACATGATTGACGACAAGATGCATGCCCGTTCAATTGGACCATACTCCCTCATCACCCAGCAGCCTCTTGGCGGTAAAGCCAACTTCGGCGGCCAGCGCTTCGGTGAGATGGAGGTGTGGGCACTTGAAGCCTACGGTGCATCGCATGTGCTGCAGGAAGTGCTCACCGTAAAGTCGGACGACGTCATGGGCCGTGCCAAAGCCTACGAGGCCATCGTCAAAGGCGATAATATGCCCGTCCCCGGCATCCCCGAGTCGTTCAACGTCCTCGTCCACGAACTCCGCGGACTTGGTCTTGAGGTTACATTTGATTAAATAGGTTCCAAATAGATAAGTTAAGAGAACATGGCTTTTAAACAAGAATCTCAGCTAAAGACCGATTTCAATTCGATCACCATCAGTCTTGCGTCGCCCGAGTCTATCAAGCGCCGCTCCTATGGCGAGGTGACGAAACCTGAAACCATCAACTATCGCACGTATAAGCCCGAGCGCGACGGTTTGTTCTGCGAACGCATATTTGGACCTACCCGCGACTGGGAGTGCCACTGCGGCAAGTACAAACGCATCCGCTACAAAGGCATCGTTTGCGACCGATGCGGCGTCGAGGTGACCGAGAAAAAAGTGCGCCGCGAACGTATGGGTCACATCGAACTGGTGGTCCCCATCGCCCACATCTGGTTCTTCCGCTCGCTGCCCAATAAAATAGGCACCCTGCTGAACATACCGTCCAAAAAACTCGACCAGGTCATCTACTACGAGAAATACATCGTCCTGCAACCCGGCAAGGCTATGCTCAACGAAGCTCCCGTGCAGAAACTCGACCTGCTCACCGAGGAAGAATACTACAATATCCAAGACACCCTGCCCGAGGACAACGCACAGTTGCCCGACAGCGACCCCAACAAATTCATCGCCGGCATGGGTGCCGAGGCCCTCTACACGCTGCTCTCCGAGCTCGACCTCGACAAATTGAGCTATGAACTCCGTGCCAAAGCCTCGAAAGAGACTGCCGTAGCCCGCAAACAGGACGCCCTGAAACGTCTGAACGTCATTGAGTCGTTCCGCGAATCGCAGCGCTCCATGCAAGCCCGCGGCATGGACAACCGTCCCGAGTGGATGATCATGAACATCATCCCCGTCATCCCGCCCGACCTGCGTCCTCTCGTGCCGCTGGACGGCGGTCGTTTTGCCACCAGCGATATCAACGAACTCTACCGCCGCGTCATCATCCGCAACAACCGTTTGAAACGCCTTGTCGAAATCAAAGCTCCTGAAGTGATTATGCGCAACGAAAAACGCATGCTCCAGGAGGCTGTCGACTCTCTGTTCGACAACAGCCGCAAGGTTTCGAGCGTCAAGAGCGAGAGCAACCGTGCCCTCAAATCGCTGTCCGACGCCCTCAAGGGCAAACAAGGACGTTTCCGTCAGAACCTGCTCGGTAAACGCGTCGACTACTCCGGCCGTTCGGTCATCGTCGTCGGCCCCGAACTGCGCATGCATGAGTGCGGTCTGCCCAAGGATATGGCTGCCGAGCTCTTCAAACCGTATGTCATCCGCAAACTTCTCGAACGCGGACTTGTCAAAACTGTCAAGAGCGCCAAGCGCATTGTCGACCGCAAGGAACCCGTGGTATGGGAAATCCTTGAAAACATATTGAAAGGCCACCCCATCCTTCTCAACCGTGCTCCTACGCTGCACCGTCTGGGTATCCAGGCTTTCCAGCCTAAGCTGGTCGAAGGCAAGGCCATCCGTCTGCACCCGCTGGTTTGTACCGGTTTCAATGCCGACTTCGACGGCGACCAGATGGCTGTCCACGTGCCCATGGGCAATGCCGCCATCCTCGAGGCACAGCTGCTGATGCTCTCGACGCACAACATTCTCAACCCCGCTAACGGTGCTCCTATCACCGTTCCGTCGCAGGATATGGTGCTGGGTCTTTACTACATGACCAAACCGCGCCACACCACTGAGACAGAGACCGTCCACGGCGAAGGCCAACGTTTCTACTCTCCCGAGGAAGTCATCATTGCATACAACGAGAAACGTGTCGACCTTAACGCATGCATCAGCGTCCAGCTGCCGCTGCCCGAAGGTCAGGACGAATACTCCTATATCAAGAGCGACAAAACCTTCATGGAGGTCATCAAAGACAAGAAAGGAAAGGTGTTGACCGATATTGACTGCACCACTCCCGCCGAGACCGCCATGCACAGCCGTACCGAATACGAGGTGAAACGTGACAAGGACGGCAATGTCTTCGTCGACGCCAATGGGCACTACGTCAAGACCAACCGCCTGCGCACCACAGTGGGACGCGTCATCTTCAACCAGGTTGTCCCCACCCAGTATGGCTACATCAACCAGGTGATGGGCAAGAAGTCGTTGCGTGACATCATCGGCGACATCTTCACCCAGTGCGGCAATGCCGTCACCGCCCTCTTCCTCGACGACATCAAGAACATGGGTTACCGCCAAGCATTCCGCGGCGGCCTCTCCTTCAACCTGGGCGACGTAATCATCCCCGCCGAGAAGGAACAGCTCATCGAGAAAGCCAACGAGGAGGTCGAAGAGGTCATGGCACAGTACGCCATGGGTCTTATCACCAACAACGAACGTTACAATCACGTTATCGATATCTGGACCAATACCAACAACCAGCTCACTGAGACCCTGATGAAGCAGCTCAAGGCCGACAACCAGGGCTTCAACCCCATCTACATGATGTACGACTCTGGTGCTCGTGGTAGCAAGGAACAGATTCGTCAGCTCTCCGGTATGCGCGGCCTTATGGCCAAGCCGCAGAAAGCCGGTTCCGCTGGCAACGAGATTATCGAGAACCCCATTGTCTCCAACTTCAAGGAGGGTCTGTCGGTGCTCGAATACTTCATCTCTACCCACGGTGCCCGTAAGGGTCTTGCCGATACCGCTCTTAAGACGGCAGACGCCGGTTATCTGACCCGCCGTCTGGTCGACGTGGCCCACGATGTCATCATCACCGAAGAGGACTGCGGCACCCTGCGCGGACTGCCCACCACCGCCCTCAAGAAAGGCGAAGATATCGTCCAGAGCCTCGGCGAAAAGATACTCGGCCGCACCTCGGTCCACGACATCTATCACCCGCAGACCGGCGAACTTATCGCCCACGCCGGCGAAGAGCTCACCGAAGATATCTGCAAAATAATTGAAGAATCGCCCATCGAAGAGGTCGAAATCCGTTCGGTACTCACCTGCGAGTCGAAGCATGGCGTCTGTGCCAAGTGCTACGGCCGCAACCTGGCTACCGGCAAGATGGTGCAGAAAGGCGAGGCCGTCGGCGTCATCGCCGCACAAGCTATCGGCGAGCCTGGTACACAGCTCACCCTGCGTACCTTCCACGTTGGCGGTGTGGCTGGTGGCAACATCGGTACCACCTCCAGCCTCCAGGCCAAATACGAAGGCCGCCTCATCATCGACGAGCTCCGTTCCATCCCCTACACCGACAACAACGGCGACAAATACCACATCGTCATGGGCCGTTCGGCCGAAATGCGCATTGTGGACACCAATACCGACGTCACACTCTTCTCGTCGCTTCTGCCCTACGGCGCCAAGCTCTACAAAGCTTCCGGAGAACTGCTTGCCAAAGGCGACCTCATCGCAGAATGGGATCCTTACAACGCCGTCATCATCAGCGATGTGGCTGGTAAGGTCAGCTTCGAGAACGTCATCGAGAACGTCACCTACCGCGTCGAGAGCGATGCCCAGACGGGACTGCAGGACAAGGTGGTCATCGAGAGCCGCCAGCGTACCAAGAACCCGACCCTGAACGTCGTCGACAGCGAAGGCAACATCCTCAAGGTTTACGACTTGCCCGTCGGCGCCCATATCGGTGTCGAGCAGGGACAGAAGCTGAAAGCCGGTGACATCATGGTCAAGATTCCGCGTTCCTTCGGCAAAGCCGGCGATATCACGGGCGGTCTGCCCCGCGTCACCGAGCTCTTCGAGGCCCGCAACCCGTCCGACCCCGCCATCGTGGCCGAAATCGACGGTATCGTCTCCATTGCCAAGAAACTCAAACGCGGCAACCGCGAGATTACCATCACCTCGAAGACTGGCGAACAGCGCTCCTACCTCATCCCCACCTCGAAACAGATCCTGGCACAGGACAGCGACTATGTCAAGGCCGGTACGCCGCTCTCCGACGGTGCCATCACGCCGAGCGACATCCTCGCCATCAAGGGTCCGATGAAGGTGCAGGAATACATCGTCAATGAGGTTCAGGAGGTCTACCGCCTGCAGGGTGTGAAGATCAACGACAAACACTTCGAAGTCATCGTGCGCCAGATGATGCGCAAAGTCGAAATCGAAGACCCGGGCGACACCCGCTTCCTCGAAGGCGACCTCGTCAACCGTCTTGACTTCAACGACGTCAACGACCGCATCTTCGGCATGAAGGTCGTCGAGGATGCCGGCGAGAGCACTGTCCTCTCCGTGGGTCAGATAGTCACCGCACGCGAACTGCGTGACGAGAACTCCTCGCTGCGCCGTCAGGACAAGAAACTCGTCACCGTGCGCGACGCACGTCCCGCCACCTGCCGCCAGGTGCTCCAGGGCATTACCCGCGCCTCGCTCCAGACCAAGTCGTTCATCTCCGCCGCTTCCTTCCAGGAAACCACCAAGGTGCTCACCGAGGCCGCCATCAACGCCAAACGCGACACCCTACTGGGCATGAAGGAGAACGTCATCGTCGGACACCTCATCCCCGCCGGTACCGGCTTGCGCGAATACCAAGACCTCGTGGTCGGCAACGCGCCCGCCATGTCTGCCGCCAAGGAAGAATAGGCTTAAACAAAACAACCCTCAAGGGGCAACCGTACAAATCGGTTGCCCCTTTTTTTGCACGATACAATAATGATTGAAAAAATGCGTTTATAAGGGAAAAACAAACAGACTATGGCAAAACAGAACGAACAACAGCCCAACCTCAAGCTGAACATCACCCCCGAAGTGTCCCAAGGCACCTACAGCAACCTGGTAGTCATCAGCCACAATCCAACCGAAATCATCCTCGACTTCGCGCAGATACTGCCCGGAATCGAGGGTGCCGCTGTGCGCCAACGCATCATCATGAACCCCATCCATGCCAAACGCACACTGGCTGCCTTGACCGACAACATCAAGAAGTACGAACAGCAGTTCGGCACCATCGAGGAACCCCGCGTGCCCATGCAGGGCGATACCGTGCCCTATGACATCATCGGCAAAGCCTGACGTGAAGTTGGCAATCGACGCTGGCAATTGGGGCACCCACAAAGAGCAGAGCGAGGCGGCGAGGCGTCTGCTGTGTCGCTTACTAAACCGCGATGTCACCATTGAGCACAACAACCAAGGTGCGCCATACATACCCGACTGTCCAGCGATGCATATCAGCATTAGCCACTGCCGTGTGGCAGTGGCTGTTGCTGTTTCTGCCAATAATAAAATCGGCATCGATATAGAAAGCCGTCGCAAGATCAGACCCTCGCTGATGGAACGTGTATGCAACGACGGCGAATTGTCGGCAATACGATCTTCCAACGACCCGACAATGACATTCCTGCGCTTCTGGACACGGAAAGAGGCGGTGTTGAAGATGCGCGGCACAGGCATTCAAGGATTCGGCAGCATGGTCGATGCCGCCAATGCTGCCGACTGTACGGTGGAGGAAATCGAGTGCGGAATTGTCGACACCGTGGCGGCCGTTGCTACGACCTTATAACCGTCTCGCTGCCGTCTGAATTAATCTTTACTATGCGACTACCCTGAGTGACGCCCGACAAAAACTCAGACAGTGGCGGCACACAATAGTCCACACGGCATTTCAATACCTCTTCAATTTCATCGTATGATGCCGGCGACGGATGCCCTGACAGATTGGCAGAAGTGCTTACAAGCGGAGCCCCGAGACGGCCTATGACCTCTTGGCAGAAACGATGGTTCGGAATACGGATGCCCAACGAACCGTCGGCGGCAGGCAGATTGTCGGCAATGACATTGCCCAGCAGGACCTGCCAGCGTTCACGCGGCAAAATAAAAGTTGTAGGACGAGCGCCACACTCCACTCTCCTTGTTCCACTCTCCACCAGCACCAGCATGCTTTTGCTGTGGTCGCGTTCCTTGATGGCATACAGCCGTTCCACAGCGGCTGCGTTGCGGGCGTCGCAGCCTATGCCCCATATCGTGTCGGTCGGATAGAGGATGGTGCCGCCGCGACGCAGCACCTCGACGGTTTGCTCTATAATATGCTGCATTTTCACGCTGCAAAGATACGAAAAAAAACAGCACGCACTTGGCGGTATCAGTTTTTTTTCGTAACTTTGCACATTGATTATATGGCACCCAAGATATTAAAATCAGTTAAATAAATTATAAACCAAAACATTACAACTATGGATTTCATTACAAATCTGTGGAATGCCAACACCCCGCTGTTTATGCTCGTTGCGGGTTTGATTGTTGTCACTCCATTCATCATCTTCTATGTGCGCAAGGCACTTAAGGAACACCCCAAGGGACTTATCCCTGCCGCATTGAGCAACATGGGTGAGCGTTTCGGCTACTACATCATGAATGCCGTGCTGACGCTCTTCATCTGCTCCAAGTTCGGTGTGCCCGACAAGACTGCCGGCATCATGTT
>JAEEGL017042167.1_pt1 | contig 14077 bp, 10 predicted proteins | sample 9134231 | NCBI WGS metagenome assembly JAEEGL01 (sample SAMN16246548, study PRJNA631951) | gut metagenome | biome: gut microbiome; feature: rumen; material: fiber-attached | host: Bos | place: Iran: Karaj | collected 2018-10 | reverse complement strand
CAACAGCTCTTTTCTCATAACTTTTCGCTATGCGGTTCAGAGCCAGAATATTAAGTTGTATATCAGCGGTCGCAACCTGAGACGGCTTGCCATCGAGGGCTTTTGCTATTTTTTCGATGATAGATGGATCCATCACTTTCATCTTGCCTAGATGATGGTATTGATCCCCATCTGCTTGTCCATTTCGGCTTTCTTGAGTTCAATCTTCGCACGAAGCTCGTCAACCGCCTGTGTATCGTTCATCGCAAGTTTCGTGTTATATTCATCATACAATGCATTCAACTCGCCCATCAATTTCTCGATTTCATCATCGCCTGTACCCTGTGAAATGGTCACATTCACCGAATCCAGCGCTTTCAACATGTCATCAATTTTCCCCTTTTTATCTTCCACGACATCCCCCATAGCGTAAACCTGGCGGACGAGAGCCTCCATGCTCATCCCTTTGGGCAGCTGCAGGGTGCTGGATAAATCGAAGTAATACTCCTTGAGCGTCTTGAGTTGTTCGACAACACCACTCATTTTGTTGAGCATATTGACTGCTGACGTAAAGGTCTTGATGCGTTTAGCGACTATCGCGCCGCGTTGGAGCGAGAGCTTTCGAGCAATTGGAGAGCGAGTGGCGTTCGCGTCTATCGACACGGCATCACGATACTCCTTGTCAGCCTTCTTCAACTCGCGTTCCCACATTTCCCTCAAACGATTGGTTGCCCGCAACTTGGCTTCCATCGCCGAAATATCAAGCTCGTCGATTGGTTTTTTATTAATGCCGAACATCCATCCGAACGCTTCATTCATGATACCCATTTTTGTCACCTTCTTTTTTTGATTTTTTACGGATTACTGTTTTTTCAAAATTATATTGACAAATACCACAAAAATACTATTTGCTACATAACATCAAAATCGTCTGGATCATCTCCACCCCTAGAAGCCTCCATGCATGCCTTTTTAACTTGATTAACGAATTAGAGTTTATTTTATTGGTTCGACAAATCCTTATATGATATACTTACATGAAATCAATCGTCATCTTCGTCCTTTCCGCCATAAGAGGCTCCTTCGCCCAATGAGAAATCCAGATTATTCCGCACGATATCCGGATCCTTCACAGACACAGGCACGATCGCCTTTATCGCGTCGAGGAAGTCCTGCCTCGTCACCTTCTCCACCCGTGACCATTCGGGACTGTCTGGCCCAACTTGCGATCGACGCTCGATCCACCGCCTTCCCGCGATGTTCTCCGCAACATTGCAGACACCTCCGCCATCGCCATGACTGAGCTCCGCGCCGCTGTATCCTTCCGTAAGTAAGACGATCTCTTCGATGTTCACGTCGTCGGCAAGCGGTACATCCTTGAGCGCGGCTGAGATGATCGCCTCTCGCGTCTCGGCGTCCGGCAGCCCCACATAAACAGCGGTACCGATACGCCCAGAACGCATTACAGCGCTGTCAATGAGCCATGGACGGTTGGTCGCAAGCAGGATGAACACCTGAGATTCGCGGTTTGTCGAAAATCCATCCAGTTCGGCAAGGAAGGCCTCGACAATATTCACTTTCTGGTTGCCCCGCCTGCGAAGCAACCCTTCGCATTCATCCAAAAACACCACGGACTGTTTATGCGAATATGCCTCCGCGAAAAGTCGAGAAATCCCCTTCTCGCTCTCTCCCACATATTTATCCTTTATCTCGCTTATCTTCTTGTAGATGAATGGCAGCCCCATCTCTCCGGCGATCGCGCGTGCGAACATTGTCTTGCCGGTTCCTGGCGGTCCATAGAGAAGAAGGCCCTTGCCGCTCTTTATCTTAAGCGTTTTATAAATGTCGGGATGCTTCACTGGGTTGACGAGCGCGTCCATTACGATCTGCTTGGCCTCGCCCAGACCTTTTACATCCGAGAGCTTCAGAGTCTGAACAGGTTGTTCGATTTTCTTGGAATCGCCTGCTGAACTCTCCTCGTTTTCAGATGATTCCACACCCTGCGGCAAGACGTTCTTCTTCTTTTCAGCCTCCGCTTCTTGCTTCATCCGGCATTTAGCCTGTGCTTGGCGCGCGATTTCCTGCCATTTCTCACGGAGTTCCTGCCAACGTGGCAAGGTATTGGCGGCGACCATATTAGATACTAGAATGGCTCCATAAACCTTGACGAGACTGTCAGCCTCCCGGAATAATGCAAGCCAATCGCCAGACTTCGCTGCGCGCTCGGCAGCGGCCTTGTGCTCCGCCTCTTTTTGTAGAAATACCTCTATCATATCAATTCACATTCTTATTAAGCAATTGCGTGATGGTGTCTTCCGTCAGCGAATCCTTCTTTTCCACCATTTCCGCAATCATCTTGTCCAAATCATCATCCTTCATTCCCGCACTTTCCAACTCGCCTGGCGCAAGTTCCGCGAATGACGAATCAAACATGGAAAGCATCTGGTCCATCAGCTCCTCTGTGGATCTCGCGGTTTCCATCCCCTTCTGCAATTGCATCTGGGCATTAAGGACATCCTTGGTCGAAATGGCGTTGCCCATCGAAACGCTGATATCATTCACGGCAACACAAAAATCCTTGTACGCCTCCATTTGATCCGCCATGGTGGAGAAAAGGCGCAGAGAGTTCAGCGCATGCTGCGCCCGTTTGCGATAAGCAAAGGTAAAGGAAAGCACTTTCTTCGCCTGGGCATAATTCGTATTGTCACCTGTACGTTTTGCGATGGTCGCCTGCGACAAATACTGTTTGATATAGCCATCCTGTTTCTTGACTTCCGCATCGAACCTTCGCAAAGCCGAGTTGATGCGCATTTTGCGTGTCATCGCTTCTTCTGCCGGATCGCCAAAAAGCGCTGGAAACATTCTGCTCAAAAATGATGCCATGATTTTGATCCTCTTTATTATTGATTATGAATTTAACGTATTCCTAAGTTGCATCCGTTGCTTGAATCCGGGAGATGCAAGCAAATCACATGTCCTAAGAAGATACCAGACAATGATCACACCCCATGCGCTCATCAGCAACGCCTGAAATGTACCTGATGGAGCAGAGAACATGATACCCTCAAATATGAAAATCACTATTGCATAGACGAAAATCATAAAGCCATTGGCTTTTGCCGACTGCGCACTAGCGACTGTCAACGTGATCGGAGCCATTAAAAACGGGAAAAGAATCACGCCAAGTATTCCCCATACGAGCTTGTGGGATGCGGACATCGGTCTGAAATAGTACGCAATGGAACTGAGCACCCCCATTGATTTCTTTTGCTCCGCCGACACATTTATCCTTATCGGTTCAAATGTCTTTTTAATATAGAAAGTACATGAAAGACGCCCACTTGCATTTTTCTCATCCTCAATGTAGTCTCCACTGGTGAACCTGACAAGCAGAAGCGTGTCCGCATCCATCGCTTCCACGATTCTCCTGATTGCCTTGTCAGGCAACGCCCTGCCAATATTATTCTTGAACCCCAAAGTCTTTATCACTCGTGCGGCGAAGGAGTCGGGGCAAATATCAAACTTACGACTTCCATCCGTTTTATAATTCTTGACTCTGGACCGGATCGAATCCTGAAAAAAAGGCGACCATTCCTCGATATCCGCTATCAACAGGACACTTCCCACATCTCGGCTCCAAGGGAACTCTGCCACCGCCTTCTCGACCAGTTCATTCCCTATTCTTTTTTGGATGGGGGACATTTCGAACGATTGCGGTCCCAGATTGTGATAGAGAATCGCCAGCACGATAATCAGAATGACTGTAGCCAAAAGCCGACGTCCGCTTTTGAAGAAAAACAGGTAAAGAGGGATTTTCAAAAGAAAGCGCAATACATCCATATGTTATTCCTCCACTACGGCTTCCAGCAACCCCCAGCTCCATGTACCATCGGTTTGATTCAATTGTTCCATATAAGAGGACAACGAATCCTCCACTAAATTAAAATTCCCCTTAGACAATGCGCCATTGATTGCTGACGCCAAGTCTTTCTCGTCGATATCGACACGCTTGTCGGTCACTATCGCCAGCACGCGTTCCTTGAGTCCATGCTGAGCTGTCGTGGCTCCGCCAATAGGCCAGTACTCACGGCCATCGGGGCAGCGAATAAGGTCTCCAGGCATGACATAATGCCGTCCCGTTTCAACAAGTCTTGTTCTCTCTTCATACATCCGATCCGGGAATATCTTGTTTACAACTCCTGGAGTCGTCCCGAAATTGATTAAAGTAAGATACCCGGTACGCTCGCTTGTCATTCGTATCGTTATCCCATCGTTTATATGCAACGTTCCAGCCCGCGCTTGGACGCAGTTCCCGCCGATCGCCCCCAGAGTACGCGCCGTGTACGCATCGGATATTATTGCTCTTGTTGCGAATCCACAATAAGAATCCCTTACCTGATAGGTCAACGTCACGCTATTCTTAGACTTCGATTTGATCTGCGCCATTACATCGAGGAATTTGTCGCTCATTCCCTGATAGCGTGGCGCTACAGCGGGATCGATGTTTGAGCCGCAGTCCGATGTGCCATCAGTCATGACACCAAGCTTGGCCAATTTATCGGAAATGACAGCCATTTTGGCAACGGCTTCTACCAATGCGTCTTTCAAAGCAGCCATTTGCTCCGCATTTCCTTTTGCCTTTTCCAACGCGGCGGCTATCTCTTCCTTGTCCTTTTTAAGATTCGCCATCTGAAATTGGCTGGCTTCCGCTTCCATCTGGCATTTTCTTATCTCAAGCTCCTTCTTAGCCTTTTCATATTCAAAATCAAGCTTTTTCTTGGCTTTTTCCTGTTCAAAGTCAAGCTCTGCAAGCTGTTTTCGCCTTTCAATATCATCCATTTCAGCTTCCCCTCTCATTCGGTTGATAGCGGCCTGCTGCTCGTTTCTTGCTTGTTCCTCGACTTTGCGCTGTGCCTCAGTCGCGGCGGCACGCTTTGACTCCATTTCAAGATCCGGACTCAAAAAAGATTTTTCGACAATCTCAATGGACACCCCATCCAACAGGGATATTGGGGTCTGAGCAAGTATCTGATTCCAAAATGACGACGGCAAAGCGTCCTTCTCTTCAATGTTTCTGATTCGATAACCACGCTCAATGCGGCATTTATTGATCTCATCTCGAATAATTGGTCCAATCGAATCCATGATACGGTTGGCAAAATAGTCAGCGTCGATACCGTCAATACCGCACGCTCCTTCATCGTGCCCCCACACTAGCAGGAATTTTGACGGATCCGAAACCCGTATTTTTCCCCTGATTGAATAATTCCATTCATAACCATCTTCATTGCAGATCTTAGGAATAACATTCGATAAATCAACCGGATTCTTATAAATAGCAAAGATGCGATCTCCTCTTTGCGCAGCATTATCACGTGCCTTCTTATCAGGCAGGCGAACAACACCATCCTTCGTCATCCCGTACGCAAATTCATGAATGTCATCCACATCAGGACATTTCTTGGCCTTGCCCAAGAGGCTCCTCTTTATTTCAGGATAAAGCTCGCGAACTACAATGATTTTTTCACTATCTTGCATGATTTCAATCCTTTTCTATTGATGAAACCAAACGGTTGAATTTGCTTTGAATGAATCCACTGACACACATCGTGGCGGCCGCCAGCACGACCTTCAGCACAAAACTCTTGTTCCACCCCATCATTATCTCCAGCTCAGCCTTCCCGATGAAGAGCGCCGAGCAAATCATGAGTCCGAGGAAATGGATCGAATGGAAAAGAATCAGATTAGCCAGCCAATTTCTGCCCCTATATGTCTGGTCTCCCTCCAAGACTTCTGTCGTCGGAACAACGAAAACCTCCTTGGTACCTTGCTTTTCATGGCACACGGCATATCTTCCGGGGTCATTGCCCTGCATCTGGAGCAAGGCGCGTATGACCGTCGTCTGACGCAATGCTGGAATACCACTGAACTTTGTTTCATGGAGATTCTCGACAATCTCGTCAACCGTCACTTTACCAGATCTCATACTGTCGGCAACGACTCCATCCACATATTCCTTTACAGCAGACATCACATCTTCCATTGTGACCGGCATGAGTCTGTCACAGAAATCACGATATGCAGACTGCCCGATGAGATACCCTGGGGTTCTCACGTCCCAGCCTCCATCTTCAGCTGGACCACAGATGCTGATGGAACATGCACCTTCGCGCACTCCCTTGGTTTCGGGGGCAAGTGCGAGACCTGTCCCGATCGAGTAGAATATGTATTTGCCTTTTTTCTCATCTTGCAGCGCCGTGAGGGCGCATCTTCTGACCACTTCCACCATTCGCGCCGTAGGACATGCGAATTGGCAAATCCCGGTCTTGGCATCAATCTCAAATGGAGTTGCAAAAACCTTGATGACATAAACCGTATCTGGCAGGAGCGAAAAGCTTCTAACCTTGAATATCCTTGCAGACACCGTCTCCTTCATTATCTTGCGCCATTCGTCCGGAATCAGAGCGACATCCGCCAAGTCCGTCGGCATCGCTTCAGCAAGAAACGCTTCGAACAGTTTGTCAGAAAAATCCACTGTGACTGACGACGACCAGATTCGTTGCGATCCCATCACCTGAAGTAAATTCCATGAAAATTTGAAGTCGGGAAACGGCTTGAATTTCAAATTGCGTTCAGACAGGTTTTCGTCTATCTTGGCGAAGAACTCCTGCTTGCGCCGCAACACGCCATCATACGCGGACTTCAGTTCCACAGGCCAATATGATTCATCAACGAAGTGCGAAAACGCCAATATTTCACGATATTCCTTTGTATTAAAGTTGTCAGACTTATATTCGATAAGCGGACTGCCTGGCTTCGGCAACGACAGTACACACGCTCCCTTCGGAAGCAATGCCCCCCTAAAATCCCGTGAATCATACTCCAACACCCTTGCCAACGGACGCAGGTTTGGCGGAAGGGAATCAAGCAAATCCTGATTCACGGCAAAACCAAGCACCGTCCGCCCCGTCTGGCTTCGATGTCCATCTTCTTTCTGGGACGCTTGATCCACCATCGTGAACGCAGAATAGGAGAAAAGCCCAATATATCGATAAGGCATGAGTGCGTGCCCTGCGCCTTCGGTGCATTCACTCGCCCATTCTTCCCCCCAGCTGTTCCGGACAATAAAATAACCGCCGCCAGGGACACTGGCGTCATCGACATATCCGACAAGACACATGGCATGCCCCCCCTGCGGCTCCTCCAGAAGATGCCATTCCCCATCTTCCCCAATTATCATATACGGCATCGGGACACGGCCGGTCTCAGCTGTACTGGGATTTCTCCACCAACTGTTGAATGTAGCCACCCCTACCACGACGGGACTGCCGGATGCAAGTATTCGTCTGAACTGCATCACGGCGTTGGGAGACAATACACGACATGAAAGCCTATGAGCCTTGGCATTTTCTATGGCTATTTCAGGAGCCGGCCCCTGCCCGGCATCAAGAATATTGTCTTCAAAAAAACGCAATGTTTTGCAATAGGGCCAAAGGCTCTCTTCGCAAACGCCCGCCTCATATAATGCCTCCTGCGTCGTTTCAAGACTTGTTCCATCGATTTCAGGCATGCCGTCACGTTCTTTGCAAGCCCAATAAAGAAACTGCGGAGACAATTCCCATTGGAGCTTTTCAGCGAACTCACAAAGCGCGACAGCCGCAAACGCGGTACACGTACCACGTTGCCCCTGATCCCGTATCGGCGGCATGAGACTCATCATTCTCACTTCATGAGGCAAATCCGATTCGTCATCAAGATTATAACCGATAGGCTTCGGTTTGCCGTCCGACGTCATACTCCCGCAATACGCAGCGGCCATTTGCTTGAGTCTTGTTTCGGAAATGGCGCACCCCAACTGCCGGGGCGCAACTTCGGATTTCAGAATCCCATGAAACACATCGTCCCCTATCTTGCCCGCAAAAAGTCCGCTGCCAGCGAAACTAAAACCGGAATAGGTCTTGGCGTATGCACAGTATTCTTCCCAAGTATTGATCCAGCAGGATTTCAAGTGCTGAATTTCCGCATCAGACAAACCAGGCACTGCGCTCAAAAGTGTTCTTTTTGCAAAAAGTTTCATGGCGCGTCAGTCGCTCCTTTTTCTTCTGTTACGTCATCATCCAACTGCTTTTCATCTTGCACTTCCCTTGTTGCCTTAAGGCATCCCAAAGAATAGCGTTGGGGAAGCGTCGAATATTTCAAGTATGCCTCTTCGCCAAGTATCTCTTTGGCCTGAGCAAGAAATGGCTCCTTCCCGTCGATTTCAATATTTACGGCAACAAGATATCCGACTGCCTGTTCCACGGTATCAATCCATTGAGCTTTCAGACAGGCAGACAACGCTTCCGAACCATGAATCAAATCAAGAGGATGACAACCGCCGCCAACATCCAATGATTTTTGACAGTCCTTATCGGTTCCACCCATTGCCTTCGACTTTTTATCGTCTCCCACATCTGCGGGTTCTTTTTTGTTGTTTTCTTCATCTATATTCATTTCGTCAACATTCCTTCATGAAACGAAGATTACGCAAGACCCAAGCTAAGCTTGATGGTTGCTATTCTCTGGAAATACCGATGATGTCTTCACCATCGTCATCGCAAACCACGAAATAGCCATGTTGCATGTTCCCATGCACCATGGGATATTTTTCGATACTATAATTGTTCAATACCATTTCTCAAGTGTCCATTGTGGAAAAGGTTCTGTCTTTTTTTAAGAAAGATTGATTGAAATAACACTCCATACTGATTTTCCCTATCATTCCTCCCCCCTATTCATGATTCAATGCTTATTTTCCATATATTTCGATATATTCACCACAAGTAGCAATTGCACAAAGACATAGATTCAATTTACGTTTTTTATAGATTAGAACAAAGCTATTTCAAACAGTCGTTGCATAACAGTATGTTCATACATACGGCATACGAGCCAATAAAGCCTTTTCATTGAACTGGAACGAGTGCCACGCGAAAACCGTCATCATCGCCGCGGTACGCAGGAATGCTAGAGTAGCGGCGCGCAGAACGACAGCACCAAGCATCATAGTTCCATGCTCCACCTCGAATTACGCGTCCCGAACCACTTGACGCCCCCTTCGGATCACATACAGCATCAATTAAATATGCTCCATACCAATCCTTGCACCATTCCCAAACGTTGCCATGCATGTCGTATACCCCCCAGGGATTGGCTCCATAACTTCCAATTTTTGATGTACACTGAAGATATTTTCCCTTCTGTTTCATGCCATATGGATAATTGCCATCACAGTTAGCCTTGTCGCCGTTCAGCGTCGAACCGAAGCTGAACGGAGTCGTCGTCCCGGCGCGACAGGCGTACTCCCACTGCGCCTCCGTTGGTAGATCAAATACATATCCAGAGGGAAGTTTCGCACGTAATGCCTTGTTCAGCAAGTCGCAACAGTCTTTCGCGTCGTTCCAGCTCACTCCTTCAACTGGACGAGTTGCCCCTTTGAACGAGGACGGATTTTTGCGGGTGATCGCCTGGTACTGCTCTTGTGTCACAGGACATCTTCCAAGCCAATAGTCTTTTGTCAACGTCACATGATGCTGAGTTTCGTTGTCATAACGCCCCTGTTCTGACTCGGGGCTGCCCATCATGAATGATCCAGCGGAAATATGGACAAGTTCCAGCGGAATGCCGCCTGGCAATGTGAACGTCAAGCCATCCTTTCCAACCATCGGCTCGGGTCGAGGCGACGCCTCGACATGCGGGCGTGCAGGCGCCTTCACTTCCACCGCCAGAGGCGTCTTTTTCACGATTGTCGGACGCCGCGGCGGTTCAATGTCCGCGGGCCGCGGCTGTGGTTTCGAAGGCGGGGGCGGGGTTTTCACGACTGGAGGACGCCGCGGCGAATCCGTATTCGAAGGTTGCGGTTGCGGCTGCGGTTGCGGATTCGCCCCGCCGAACAGACGACTGAACAAGCGGATAAATGAGCGAGATTCCAACGTTGTAGAATGCCCGTCCGTCTGTCGTTTCTGAAGAGCATCGGCAAACGCCATGCAACAGTCGAAACGTTTCTCCGGCTTCTTCGCCAGCGCCTTCTGCAAGGCTTCGTTCACATAGTTCGCAATGCCATTGATTTTCTCAGGCATGTCGTTCAACACGGCGGCACGGAATGTGTCCATGTCGTCATATTCAGCAAACGGATAATCACCGGACAGCAGCTCGTAGGCTATCGCCGCAAGGGAATACTGGTCCGAATTGAACGACGGCTTGCCGTAACGATGCGGATCCCACTGTTCGGGCGACTTGTAGGCGGGCGTGCCGCTCGTCAGCTGCCCCGTCGTCCGGCTGAAGCTCTTCCGTATCTGGAGACCAAGTCCGAAGTCCAGCAGTTTTACGGACTTGACGTTGTTTCCGTCAATCTGCACCATCACGTTGCCGGGCTTCACGTCACGGTGGACAAGCCCATGTCCAGGGCCATGTGCGTAGTCCAGTGCCGCCGCGAGACGCCTTACCACAGCGAACGCCACCGAGTCTCCCGGCTTCCGATGCTTCGCCAGATAGGCCGCCAGCGTCTCGCCCTCCGCATAGTCCATTACGACATAGTAGCGGAAATCGTCCATGACCAGATGCCGCACGGCCACGATGCCGTCGTCCGTCAGACTGTACATGTTGTCGTATTCGCGCTTCAAAGCCGCAACGGCCTCGTCGTCGTCGCGCAGGATGTCAGGAACAGTCTTCACAGCCATCAGGCGGTCGTTCGCCACGGTATCACGGCAGAGGTAGACCCTCCCCATGTTGCCATGGCCCAGTTCGCGGACGTATTCATAATTACCCGCGATGACATCACCCGGCAAGAGGTACAAGTTCCGCAGGCGCGTCCGCGAATCCATCTGCGTAGTGTTGAAATTGTTCAGCTCCATATCAATACCTTACTATATAATATAGTAGATGAAACGATCCATCTCTTGTCCTACATACATATAGAACATTCGTGGGGATTTTTTCTAATTCAAACATGATTTTTCGTCCTTTTTTCTGTCATCATTTAAAAATCCCTTGCGCATCCCCTGTCTATGGACGCCTTGCGCAAACCTTCAGGCACCACAGGCGATGCATTCATGGGCCATTCCCTTACCTCAGATGATATATTCATGCTTTTCACATTTCATAATCAACGCATATGGGAGAAGTCTGCGACAAAATCCAAGGCCAAGACGTCTTTTGCCTCTCAATGAAATCCTTTCATTGAACTGGGGCAAGAGCCACGCGAAAGCCTCTATTGTCGATTCGGTACGCTGGATCGTAATAGTAGCGGCCTGCTGAACGACAGTTCTTTGCGTGGTCTTTACTCGCCCCTCCACGTAGCACACGATACGTGCCTTCTGATGGCCCATTCGGATCAGTTACTGCTTCATCTGGATAATCTCTATACCAGTCACGACACCACTCCCATACGTTTCCACTCATATCATACAGGCCTATTTCATTCCTTTTTTTCATTGCAACAGGCCGAGTTCCTCTATCTTCGTGAAAATTCCATGTAGCATCATCCAATTGATCTCTGCCGCCAAAATACCATGCGACATCATCCGCTATGTTACTGCCGCTAAAGACAAGATATTGGCCACTTTTATGCCCGCCTCGAGCAGCATACTCCCACTGAGCCTCCGTCGGCAATGTATATTCATAGCCATCTGGCAGATGCCCATTGTCACGTTGCTCCTTTGTCAGCCGTTCGCAAAACGCCAACGCATCCGCCCAAGATACATTCTCAACTGGATATGTTCTTCCCCTCACAAATTTTAATGGATCTCGCCCCATGACGGCCCAGTACTGCTCCTGTGTCACTTCGGTTTCACCAATCCAATAGTCTTTCGTCAGTGTCACATGATGCTGTAACTCGTCACCGCTACGATCTTTTTCGGACATCGGACTACCCATGGTAAATGAGCCAGCTTGGATGTATTTCAACATCATCTTAACGTCATTGAGTTCCACAACATAGTCATTCCCCTGCTTGTAGCTACTCACAGTTAATGTGTGATTTTTATCTTCCGATGCAAGAGGTGTAATATCTTCAATATATGGTTCATCTATTATATTATGTTCCAATAGTTCTCTTTTTCTTGATTCATTTTCTGCAGACAATCCTGCCATCAATGCCAATATGCCTACAATTGCAACAACAATTACAATCCATTTTTTGATTTTGGATGACTTCTTAGAAGTTTTTGTCACGCTTGAAACCATCCAAGGCTTTGCTTTTGACTGTTGTGAATCCACTGGTAAGTGGGGGATATTTGATTTTGGCGATTCAACCTTTTTCGGCGATTGAAACGTTTGTCTCGCCTTTGACTGTTTTTTCATCGCCTCCGTGAACGCCACACAATTATCAAAACGGTCTTCGGGCTTTTTCGCCAAGGCCTTCCGTAAAGCATCGTTCACATGGTCCGGCTGGTCATCAAGCGCTTGCGGCGGCAGATTCAGCACGGCGTTCGGGAACGTCGACAGATCGAAATCGGCAAATGGATACCGTCCCTCCAGCATCTCATAGGCGACGGCACCCAAGGCATACATGTCCGCTTTCACGGTAATCTTCCAGTCGTAAAGATCCGGACGCCACTGTTCTGGAGCCTTGTATGCGGGAGTGCCGCTTGACATGACGCCACTGATATGGCTAACATTCTCCCGTATTTGCAGGCCAAGGCCGAAGTCCAGCAGCTTCACAGACTTGACCCTCTCACCGTCAATTACCACCATCACATTCGCGGGCTTCACATCGCGATGAACCATGTTCTTGGCATGCGCATAATCCAGCACCGCTGAAAGGCGGCTGACGACTTCCAGCATAATTCGCAAACCAGGCTTCGGATGTATCTTCAGATATGACTCCAGTGTCTCGCCTTGCGCGTAATCCATGACGACATAGAAGCGGAAATCATCGTCCTCGAGGTTCCGAACGGGCACGATTCCGTCATGCGTCAGCTTGAGCATCTTCCGGTATTCCGTGCGCAACGCTTCCTCAGCGGCCGCGCTGCCTTTCAGAATGTCGGGAACCATCTTCAACGCCATATTACAGCCTTCGTCCTTCGTATCCTTGCAGAGACATACCTTCCCCATGCCGCCTTGCCCAAGCCAACGGACGAATTCATAGCGGCCCGCAATCAGGTCGCCTGGCAGGAAACATTGGTTCTTCAATCGTTCCCGTGAATCCATACGCGTCGTCTTGAAATCATTCTGCTCCATAATAATCCTTATATATAAGGCATCCCCAATCACCGTCCAAGCCCAGCCCTTCATTCATTAAGGACTAGCCAAGCCGTTTTTCTGACACCACAACAACCTTTTTTCAAACAAATATAAATGTTCTTTCCTTTTTGTCTTGCAAGTGAATAGTCAACAACAGTTTTTTTCAGAGTTTTCCATTCATAAGTGGTTGTCGAAGGCGTATTGGTCTTGTCAAGGGAGGGCCCCCTTTGCTACCTGTTGCATGTCTTTTGTGATCTCATTCTCTTCAGCTATGGGACACGTTGGAATCCTAAAAAGCAACATGTTTCATTTCTGGCATTTTCACCTTGTCAATCTCTTTGCCAGAGAAATCGTCCTGAATGTATACGATGTTGAAATCATCGTCATGAATTCAGATAAACTTCTGCTGATGAGTCAGGAAATTAATCAGATGCGCTTATTATAGATGGGGTCACCAACAAGGCATGTCTAAAATGGAAAAACTATAGCTTTCATCAACAAGACACTTCAGCCCCCCCCATCAAGAAGCCTTCACTGTCCTTCATAGTTGGGAAGACTCCCCCCCCGAACCATCTATGGTATGATTGGAATACCACCTGCTCCCTCGTACCAACTATATGGATGACATTTAGCCTCAAGTATCTAAGTAAATCAATCGAATTATAGATTAATTGCAAATTCTCATGGTGAAAACTACGTTTTGTCACACATATTTGTGCCCCATCAGAAGCAGTCACCAGAGTTTCTGCAACAACTGCATAACAAATCAAATCATTGCAACAGATCTTTTATCGATGTACGATCATGCAAATAATCATCCACTTTTTTATTCCTTTGCAATATCCTCAACAAGTCTCTTGCACTGTCCTTCATTACT
>JAEEGL016798803.1_pt1 | contig 14077 bp, 10 predicted proteins | sample 9134231 | NCBI WGS metagenome assembly JAEEGL01 (sample SAMN16246548, study PRJNA631951) | gut metagenome | biome: gut microbiome; feature: rumen; material: fiber-attached | host: Bos | place: Iran: Karaj | collected 2018-10 | reverse complement strand
TTAAAAGAAACAGAGGTTGAGAAGCCCTTGTGAAAGACAAGGGAAACGACGATACATTTAGGAGAGACGCGAGAGACACGATTTTTTCCACATAACGTGGAGGTCTGTGGTAAAGCAGAAGGAAAAAATCGTGTCAGCTGAGCAAAGTCAACAAAGCCTTGTGGGGCCGGAAAAGTGAAAGGACTTTGCGAAGCCCCCGGAAGGGAGTAGAGGCAGAGACGCCTTTCTACATGAAGCAGGGGATTTCGATAAAGAGTAAGGAAATAAATTAAGGGAAAATAAGGAAATAACTAAGGAAATAAATAAGGGAAAACCTGTCAGCTAAGGATTAACCTGGTATGACAGTTAAAATATAAAAGATTTAAAGAAACAAAGATTAAAAGAAACAGAGGTTGAGAAGCCCTTGTGAAGTACAAGGGAAACGACGATACATTTAGGAGGGGTAAGATAATGATGGGTTTGAGGAGGACTAAAGGAATGGATTCGGAACTTGGGATGAGTAGAAATAACAAGAGACATAAGGCTTTATTTAATATAAGAATGGTCTTTATGCTAATAGTCTTTTGTGCTTTGCTTATGATTCGTCCGAGGCAAGTATTTGCTACAGATGCGCAATTTGAATTAAAAGCATATTTTTCACGAACTCGGGAGGAGACAGATTTTGGAGGTCGGGGTATTTTGGTGGAGAAAAACACTTTGGCTACACTTATTACAAGGCCGAGTGGGGATGTTTATGCTGGAAAGAATTATAGTATACGTATGTATAGACAACTAGAGAATGGAGAAAAAGTTGAAATAACACCTACAGCATTTTCCGGTACGATTCCGGCTCAAGGAAGTTATGATCCAGGAAGCGTGCTGTATAAATTTAGAATTACAGATACAGCTTTGCATGATTATTTTGGTATTACAACAAATGATAGGCTATCAAAAAGATTAAAGTTATTCGCAGAGATGACTGTAGATGGATTGACTAATCCAGTAGTATCTGATGAGTTTGAAGTTTCTATATTTCAGTTATCTACTTCATGTAGCCCCTCTGCAGGTGGAACAGTGACAATCTCGAAATATGCTGGCAGTGATAGTAGTCTTTCAGGAGCTGCTTGGGGATTTGAGGGTGAGGAAATAGCAATTGAGGCATCAAAAAATACTGGATACCGTTTTACTGGATGGAACTCCAATATTCTGAAAAATGCAGCATCTTCAAGTTCTTTGGACACTGTTGTTGTTTTATCAAATGATGCCGGAAAAAATACGGCAGTTGCTACGTTTAGTGAAGAGATAAATGAAATTAAAATTACAGAAACTGACGTGGATGCAACTGATAAAACTAAAGGAACTGGTAGTATATCAAGTGGCATAGCAAAAACTTTTTCTGTATCGGTAGTTAAACCTTCTGGGGCAGATTTTTTGCCTTCAGAGGTTGTTTGGAATATTTTGAGCCCGAGTGGCTGTTCAATAGATACGCCTTCATCTAAAACGGGTATAGGAGAAACTTTAGATGTGAAAGCAACATTGAGTAGTTCTTCAAGCCAAGGAAGTTTTAAACTAGCAGTTACGGTTCCTAGATATATCGGAGCCACATCGTCTACTGACAAGATTACTTATACCGCAACAATAACGGTGAATACAAGTTCAACGACTACGGATATCACAGCAGTTTACCTGTCAGGAACAACTCCAAGTACCGCAAATCCTGTGGTCGGGACGGGAACTCAGACTAATTTAGGTACATATCCGTTTATGTTGATCACAACACCGTCCAGCGGAAAATATAATATTTCCGATGTAATCGTGGAGCCGGCAGCAGGTACAAATTGCACAATAAAGACAGAAGGAATAACATCAAATAAGCTTACGAACAATTATTTTACAATTACGCCTACCCTGACCGATACTTCAAAGGAAGGAACGTATACTGTGAGAGTTTCGGTACCTGTAAATCCGAGTTCAACTAACAGGGTTTACTATACTGCAACAATAACTGTTACTAATAGCAGTACCCCCACCCCCACCCCCAAGCCCACCGGCACTCCCGACACAATAAGAGTAGTAACCGGTGACACGAGCGGCAAAACAAAGGTAGTCCAGGTAGGAAAATCCATCAATATACTTGCGATAGAGGCCACCAAGCCCTTTAAGATCCTTGAAATGACCTCCGCGAGCACAGGTCTGACCCTGGGGACTCCTTCCTACAGCAGCGGCAACGGAACGTGGACTGCCGCCGCAAACGGTGTTTCAACGGGGCTGTATAAGGTAACAACGAATGCAATGTATACTGCTACCACCATGGCAACTCCTCCGGATGCTCAAAATACCGACACGGTAGTAGCGGTTGCCGACATAACCCCGAACCCGGCAATCGCAGTAGGATCGCTAACATCAAACGCTACCGTAAACTGGTCGCTGACCCCGACTGTTACAACAGCCGGTGATATATACAAAAGAGTAGACTGGTCGGTTGTGGGAACAGGAGCTGCATCAGGGAAGGTCACTATAGCGGCGGAATCTGCAAATACCGCAAATATGACCGTCCAGAAGGGCGTAATGTCCGGTACTGCGACTGTCACCGCGAAGCTCTACGACGCGACTTCGGGCGGCAACCTCGTCGGCACCCTGACCAAGGATATAAGTATCGGCAGCGAAATAGTGATCTCCCTCGACGAAACCACCTACGTAACCGCCGGCTACTCGCGAAACATCACCGCCTCCATCAAGCCTTCGGGTGATTACGATTATTACTGGGAAAAGATCGACGACGGAGAAACCAGCAAGATCAAGCTTAAGGGTAAGGAAAAGAAGACCGTCACCATAAATGCGGACGGAGGGTCGGGCGCGTTCCTGTACGACGAGGATGACGATGACTACGAGTTTAACGTGGCCGTAGTGGAATTCTCCCTCCTTGATTTTCCCGATTCGGAAATGGACATGAACGTGGAGGTATATAAAAAGCCCACGGTCTCAATGAATAAAAACAGCAGCACGGTTACGCTGACGGGAACCCTTCCCAAAAAGGTATATACGGATAAGGCAAATATCGCGAGCGTTACCGGCGGATACTACGTACTGGTGCAGGACGGCTCGTCGGTGTATTCCACTACCGCGACCCTGACCTCAGGCTCAACCTCCCAGACCGTAAATATACCGATATCCTCGATAAACAGCGCTCTCGCCAGCCGCTCCAGCGGATCCGAGATAAAGGCGAGGGTGTACCCGGTGGGCGGAGGATATTCCTCAAGCGCGGCTGAGATATACGGCGAGGCAGGCTCCCTTGGCGTAGGTACCGTAGTGGTCGAAGGCCCGGGTATCGTATCCAAGACCTATCACGGAGTGGAGGGCTCTACCACCAGTATTACGGCAAGCTCCTCGGCATCTCCCTTCAGGAACTGGTATGACGGCGGCACAAGCCCCACCAAATCCATAACCTTCGGCGCCTCCAGCACCACTCTGTCGGCAACGGCCGGGGCCTCATCCTCGATGATGAGCAGCTCCTCGGCAGGTAATACCACTACACCGGGAACTCCCGCAACGGGAGGAGGCGGAGGAGACGCAGCCGGCGGCTACGACTCCGTTCCCAAGACCGGTGAAGGCAATCGCTTCCTTTATATAATGTTAGCCATGGTAGTATGCGCGGCGGCGGCGGCTGTATACATGTTCAAGGCGATGCGTGCAGGAACCGAGAAGGCAGGCGCAGATGAAGATACCACAGCCGGCATAATAGATCTTGATTCCCAAAGCGATAAGGATACCGATTCCTGGGATGATATCTGAGAACTACGGAGTATTACACTGAAATAAAATAACGGGACGACAATACTACGGCTGTTTGTATACCCGAAAAGCATTATATGGTAGATATTACGGACAAGCCGGAAAAGATCAGGGAATTGGTCGTTAAAAATGGACAGCTATATTGATCACGGTGATAACGTAACAGAATATGGTACAGTGCAGCATCGGGGCCGTTCCTATGCCCTGGCGTCAATCTATGTGGTCGCGCTGTTTGCGGCATCGATCTTCGGCATAAGCTTTTTCTTCGGCGGGGGCAACTTAAGGGGTCTTCGCGAAAGCGATGAGGAGCAGGCCAGGATAGAGCGGGGCGTTGAAGCGGCCAATGCCTTTAACAGGCAGAACGCCGGCGTAAAGGTCATACCTGACGTTCAGGACTATGAACCTGAGGAGGAAGAGCTGCCTCCTGCTCTTATGCTTCCCAACATGTCAGAGCTTTATGAACAGAATAATGACTGCATCGGGTGGCTTAAGATCGCGGATACAAAGATCGACTATCCAGTAATGCAGACCCCTCAGGATGAGGAATACTACCTCTACAGGGATTTTAACGGCGCGGAGAGCGTTGAAGGCTCTCTTATCCTCGATACCGATTCCGTCTCGGGCACCGGTACGGCAAAGAACGGCTACGAGGACGGAAGCAGCCCTTCCACTAATCTCATCATCCACGGGCACAACATGAAGAACGGCGCGATGTTCGGGGATCTGGACAAATGGCGCTCCGAGGATTATGAGAGAGCACATAACATAATCGAGTACTCCAGCCTTTACGAAAAAAGAAAGTATGAGATAATCTCGGTCTTTCTGTCCCAGGTATACAAGGTGGACCAGACCGACGTATTTAAGTATTATAAATTTTTCAATGCCTCAAACGAAGAGGAATTCAACGATTTTTACGATAATATCAAAAAGCTCGCCCTCTATGACACGGGGGTAGAGGCGCAGTTTGGGGATGAGTTCATCACTCTTTCGGTCTGTGCCTATCATGTTACCAACGGCAGACTCGTGGTAGTAGGAAAGAGGATCGAATAATGCAGTACAGAAATAATAACGGAAACAACGATCTTTCGGTTCTGGGCTTCGGATGCATGCGCTTTAAGAAAAAGGGCGCCGGCTTTGATATGGAGGAGACCGAAAGAGAGATCATGTATGCCATTGAGCAGGGCGTCAACTATTTTGACACCGCCTATATCTATTCCGGCAGCGAAGAGGCTCTGGGAACCATCCTTCATAAGAACGGCATAAGGGAAAAGATAAAGATCGCAACAAAGCTCCCCCACTACCTGATGAAGACCAGGGAGGAAATGGAGAAGAAGTTTGCGGAGCAGCTGAAGCGCCTTAAGACCGACTATATCGATTTTTACCTTATGCATATGCTCCCGGATAAGGAGACCTGGGAAAAGCTTATAAACGCAGGCGCCCTTGAATGGCTGGAGGGTCTTAAGAAGGAAGGAAAGATAAGAAATCTCGGTTTTTCCTATCACGGAAATACCGATACCTTTATTGAGCTGTTAAATGCCTATGACTGGGATTTCTGCCAGGTGCAGTACAACTACATGGACGAGAATTCCCAGGCGGGGCGGCGAGGAATCGAGGCCGCGGCCGAAAAGGGGATTCCTGTCATTATAATGGAGCCGCTTCGGGGCGGAAGGCTGGTAAACGATCTTCCGAAGAAGGCGGTGGAAGCCTTTACCGAATCCTCAAGGGGGTACAGTGCGGCGGAGTGGGCTTTAAGGTGGCTGCTCAACCAGAAGGAGATAAGCGTTATCCTTTCGGGCATGAACTCCATGGAGATGCTTAAGGAGAATATAAAGATCGCTTCGGAGGCAGAGGCCGATTCCATGACGCCGGGAGATCTGGCCACTATCGCAAAGGTAAAAAAGGCCTTTGACGAGGTTACGAAGGTGCCCTGTACGGGCTGCTCCTACTGCATGCCCTGCCCCTTCGGGGTGGATATACCCGGGAGCTTCCGCTGCCTGAACGTTTCCTATACCGACAGCTACGCAAACGGCTTCAGGGAGTACTTCATGTGCACTACCATGAAGAAGGAGCCGTCCAACGCCGGGCTTTGCAGGAAGTGCGGGAGGTGCGAGAAGCACTGTCCCCAGAGCATACACATAAGGGACGAGCTTGTCCGGGTTAAGAGAAGGTTTGAGAATCCCATATATAAAATAGGAAGGGGAGTATTTAAGAGGTTTCTGTGAAAACGATCAGGTATTTCAGGACTTTAGCGATCCTGTTGATAACAATGTTATGTTTGTCTCTTTCGGGCTGCAAAAAGGGCGAGGGCGAAGGCGGGGATGAAGCGCAGACTGCTCAGGATGCCCAGAACGCCGGGGAGAGCGGGCAGGAGAATGAGCAGGAAGGGAACGAGCAGGCGGATAACACTCCGCCTTTTCAGTTTGAGGGAGCAGGCGGCACAAGCGGCGGGGGAAGCGGCGGCAATGACGAGTATGCCGGGCTTACCTCGGAGGAGGTGCTGAACGCGCCCATCGGGCCTACGACCACTCCGGACAGCGTGACCGCAAACATTCCTGCGGGCATCGAGGTGGAGAGGACGGGGCAGAATACGCCCTCAACTCCCTCTGACAGTACGTCCCCGGGAACAAGCAGTGAGCCTGCGGCGACTGCGACGGGCATCACAGTGACTCCCCAGACCCTCTATCTTACGGTGGGGGGCAGGGCCGGCACTACGCCTTCAAATAACTCAAGCACTACAAGCAGCAGTACCACCGGAAGCAGTACAACGGGAAGCACAACCGCAAACAGCACTACCACGGCGCCCTCCGGCGGCACCACATCAAACAGCGCCGGGAGCGCTCAGGTGACCGCCAACCTTATCGGCGGTACCGGTCAGGTGGACTGGAGGAGCGATGATACCAGGATCGCCCAGGTAAGCGGCTCGGGCAATACGGCGACTGTTACTGCCGCAGGCCCCGGGTCTACCTATGTCACCGCGACCATAAGGGGGACAAATATGTCCGCAACCGTGCTGGTAAACGTTCAGGGCTCCACGCCCCAGTTCTTTGATGTGGCGCCCTGCCTTATCAATAAGGGCGGCAGCTATTCGGCCGAGGAATGTGATAAGATCATTGCAGCGGTGAACCAGGCCAGGGCGGAGTACGGGATCCCGGCCTGCACCAAGAATACGGGGCTGTGCAAGGTCGCCGACGTAAGATCCAAGGAAATCTCCTATGCCTATATGAACGTAAGGCCCGACGGATCGCCCTATACCTCGGTGGCGCCCGCCTATTATATATCCGAGAGTATTGCTGCCATTCCCAAGGGATCTCCCGGAACGGCCGCTGTTGAAGGATTTAAGAGCTATACCACCACCAGAAGGGATCTGATGAACGAAAACTTAAAGAACATCGGCGCCTCCTACTATACCTGGGGCGACTATACGTATGTGGTGGTGTCTATGGGGTATTGAGGGGGCAAGCGAACTCGTCTCACGTCACAGGTTTTGGCCTGTGACCTCGTTACAGACGGGAAAGGGTATTACATTGTCTGGCTCATGCTTGTGGTCGGTGGAGATTAATTTCTCTGCCGACCATTATTTTTGCGTTTTAACTTTGGGGACGGTTTTTAGTATACGAATATGAACATGACAGGGGATAAATATGACGATAAATTTATGGGAATATTATTGATGAAATGGTCTCGGCGTGGTATGATGTTCATATAGCAAGGAAGGAAGGTGGACTTATGCCGAGTATTAAACCTGTTTCAGCATTAAAGAATTATACAAGTATTGTAAACGAAGTTACTTATGGTAACAGAGTATATTTTACAAAGAATGGTCATGGTACATGTGCTTTGGTGGACATGGCAGAGCTTGATGAACTTGATAAGCAAAAAGCACTCTTACAATTGATGACCAAGTTAGCGGAAGCAAAGGTGTCCGTAAGGGAGGAAGGAACCATTTCCGCAGACGATCTGGAGAAGGAGCTTGGATTATAGTATGAAGTACAAGTTGGAATACTCACAGATTGTCCGTAGAAAACTGAAAGTGCTTAAGTTATATCTTTCAGAACAGTATGGCGAGGATCTTGCAAAGTCAGCGATAAAAAAGATAACCGACAGAGTACGAGAGTTACAGGATAATCCGGAGCTTGGGATTGATCTCGCAGCAAAGTATGAAATAGACACGGATTTCAGATCTTTGTATGTTAACCATAATCATCTGTTTTATTACAAAGAAAGTGATACCATTATTGTAGCTGAAATGTTTGGAGAGAAAGAGGACTTTATGTATCAGTTGTTTGGTATCTCCGGGCGAACCCAGGAATCTATTGATTACTGGGGAGAGTAGTCTTGGTTATAGAATCTCAGTGTTTCAGAAGTATTGATGTGTTACGAATGAAACAAAGAGATCATAGAACGCCTTCCTGAAATGGATGTGATTGAAGATATCAAGAGAATGAAGGCCAGAATAGAGCTTTTAGAGATTTTGGCTGAAGCTGATGAGGATGTGAAGTATGGAAGGGTAGCTCCGATTAAGGATACATTCGATGACTTGCGAATGATGCTTAAGGAGGGCCAGGCTTGACAGTTACGAGTCAAGCGCCACAGGCGCGCCGTAACACATCCGCCGGAGGCTTCTGAGGAAAGACTGATTAATCAGTCTTTCCTTAGGGAAACGCTGATTAAGCGTTTCCCGCGCCGGATTTTCGGCACGAAGTGCCAATTTCCGCTGAAAATCCGTGCGCATCTTGCGGAGCATCTAAGGAAACACTGACTTAATCAGTGTTTCCTTAGATTATACCGATCCAAGATGCTTCATGAAATTTACTTTGTTTTCAAGTGCGGTCGTGGTGGGGCGGCCCAGATCGGAGCGTGCCCCGACCTGACATCTGATCTCGATAAAGACAAGCTCATCCGCTGACCGGGCGTTTTTGAGCTCTCTGTCGAGGGCATCGGCATCGGACACGCTTACGGCCATTTTATAGCCGCAGGCCTTCGCGATTCCCACAAGATCGACCGCACCGGCTACGGTAGGCATACCTCCAACCGTTTCGTGGGCGCTGTTGTTGATCACCAGATGTACGAGATTTGAGGGCGCATTGGCCCCGATCACCGCCATTGCTCCCATGTGCATCAAAGCGGCACCGTCCCCGTCTATGCACCAGACCTTTGTATCGGGCCTGTTAAGCGCAACTCCCAGAGCTATGGAGGAGCAGTGCCCCATTGAGCCGACCGTCAGAAAGTCGGTGCCGTGCTCTTTTCCCGAGGTGCTGCGGATATCAAACAGCTCCCGGCTGATCTTCCCGGTGGTGGAGATGACGGGGTCCTTACCGGTAACGGAGGTGATGTGTCTGATGACCTCCTCCCGGTTAAGCTTATAATCATTGGCATAGCTTACCTTCCCGTCAAAGCTGAGGCCTCCCTCTCTTATTATGAAGGCCGTCTGCTTTCCTTTTGACAGAGCCATCCTGAAGGTATCCATTGCCCGGATCACGTCCTCTTCGGGGGTATCCTTTCCGATCACAAAGGTTTCCACATCCATATCCTGCATGAGCTTTTCTGTTACCATGCCCTGATAGATATGCTGGGGCTCGTCATGTATGCCCGGTTCTCCGCGCCAGCCTATGATAAAGATCACGGGGATCGCGTATACCCTGTCGTTTACAAGCGAGGCAAGGGGATTGATGATGTTTCCCTCACCGCTGTTCTGCATGTATACAACGGGGACCTGTGAGGTGGCCAGATGATACCCTGCCGCGAGGGCAAGGCAGTTTCCTTCGTTTGCGGCTATGATATGGTGGTTTTTATCTATGCCATATTTTGACATAAGGAAATTGCAAAGGCCCTTCAGCCTGCTGTCCGGAACCCCCGTATAGAAGTCCGAGCCTATTATCTCAAATAACTTTTCTGCTTTCATTGTTCATTTCCTTGCTTTGTTCATCATGATCATTAATGGCAGCGTATTTACTGACCATGTAGTCGACGGTCAGCTCGGCGGCCCTTCCGGGGTTTGCCCAGGTTTCCGCTCTTGCCCTGTCACGGCCCTCTGTCAGGCTCTTATCGTTAACTGTATTGTCTATTACTTCTTTTATATTGTCAAAATCCTCTTCCTTAAGCGGGATCCCGATATACGGCAGTATCCATAAGGTCCACATATCCTCCTCAAGCCAGGCGGCGTCATAGGGCGATCTGTCAAACTCGATATCGGCATAGATGAAGGGCCTGTCAAATATCAGACAGTAGTCAAACATGACCCCGGAAAAATCCGTGATCATGATATCGGCGCTCTTCAACACCTCAAAGTTGTCATTGTCCCTGTTCCAGTGCAGCTTTTCGCTTTCCGGAAACAACGACTGAAGCCTGTCCATCAGAGCTTTTTCTGCGGAAAAGGATTGGGGATGGGGCCTTATTACAATATTATAGCCTGTATTAACAAGTGCGCGGATTATTTTTTCTCCAAATCTCGAAAGAATGGCGGTCTCTCCCCAGGTAGGGGCCAGAAGAACGGTCTTTTCACCGGGAGTCTTTTCTTTCTCCGGCGCCTGACTGAGGGAAGCCTCATATCTTTCCTTCATGGTATCAAGATAGGTGATGCCCGTAAGACAGGTTTCCCGTCTGTTAATATTCCTGAGCTTTTCGATATCACGCAGCTGTTTTTCCTCATATTCACCCGATATCAGAACGGCGTCATAGTGGTCTAGCCCGAACATCCTGTAGAAGGTGGTGTCTCCCGGCTGATGGAGTATGTGAACGTACCAGTCCACATTCTTCGATCTTTTCCACTGCAGAACGTCAAGCCCCGGAGTTGTGGCAAGGACAACACAGGCGTTCATGATGTTGAGCTTCGAAAAGGCTTTGTTCCCCTCCCCGATAAATGCGGGCTTTACATAGGTATAGCCCTGGGAAAGGGCGGGATCGTCCTCTGACATGGTCCGGTAGCTTACCTCGATCCCTCGTCTTTCAAATTCGTCACATACGGGCTTGAAGACGTTCCAGTATCTCTTGCTGTCGGAAAAGATCACATACGGAAGCTTCTCGGCCCCCGCTGCCCCGGCCCTTCCTCCCGAGAGCAGGAATTTCAGCTTAAGACGCAGCTTTTGCAGCACAAAATACCCGGCCGAGACCGCTCCTATCAGTATGGTAAAAAGCATGCTCCCCGTTCCGGGATCTATGTAAAGAAAGATCGGTCTCATAGGTTCTCCTTTACATATTTTATATAGAAATGATCGACAGCGGCCAGCTCGGCGATGGAGTCGATCTCTGTTATCTGACGGTCCTCTACGGGATGAACGGTCAGGCGCAGCTTATCCAGGTTTTCATTAACTACCTCGTCCCAGAAAAGCTCCTCATACCCGGGCCGGCAGTAACGGTCATCTATGGCATTGGCCAGAATGGAGGAGTCCTCCCTTGTAAAATATGATATGCCGCACATATTGTAGCAATTCTCTCCCCCTTTTCCGACGCGGGTGATAAAGCCCTTTTCATCCCTGTCAAATACCCAGTCATCGGAATGGCCGGAAACATACTTCCCGAAATAGCAGGAACCGTTAAGGACGGTATCAAACAGCGAGGGATCAGGTATGTAAAGATCCGCCTCGCAGATAAATACGTTCCTTCCCCTGATGATATCGGTTACCGCTCTTACGGAGGAGATGTTGTTTACCGTTTTATATTCCTCGTTCTTTACAAGAGCCAGGCCGGGATATTTGTATTCGAGATAGGAAAACTGCTCTCCGAGATGCCCGGTTACAACATAGATCTCGCTGATCCCCCTTTTTCTGAGGCCGTTTATGACGGTTTCCGCCATGGGAGTGCCAAGTACCCTTACAAGCGGCTTGGGGGTGTCATTCGTCAAAGGCCGCATTCTCTGTCCGAGGCCCGCTGCCATCAATACCGCTGTCTCTTTGTTTTTATCTTCTTTTTGTGAAATTATCATAGCTCGTCTATCAAAGTAATTATTTCCTTAAAGGGCATGAGATGAGAATCCGCCTCCAGGGCCCGATGATTTTTAAGTATCTCCACCGCTGTTTCATGCATGGCCGGAAAGGCCGCGCGCATCAGCTGGTTTGCATAGATCACGATATTTACGCCATGTGCGGAAAGCTCTTCCTCCGTTACGCTGTTAAAGGAGGTGGGAACCACCACCAGAGGGGTTTCGCTGTCCTTATCCCTGAAGCGGTCACAGAACTCGAATATCTCCGCGGGGTCCTTTTTGCGGCTGTGGATCATGATGCCGTCGGCGCCGGCGCTTCGGTAGGCAGAGGCCCTGTTAAGGGCATCCTCCATTCCCAGCTCCAGGATCAGGGATTCTATCCTTGCGATGATCATGAAATCATCGGTAAGCTGGGCCCTTTTTCCCGCCTCGATCTTGGCGGCAAAATTCTCAATAAGATCCTGAGTCTGGGCCACCTCGGTGCCGAAGAGGGAATTCTTCTTAAGCCCCGTCTTGTCCTCTATGATGACCGCGGAAACCCCCATTCTTTCAAGGGTACGCACATTGTATACAAAATGCTCGCAAAGCCCACCCGTATCCCCGTCGAGGATGACGGGCTTTGTCGTGACCTCAAGGATATCGTTGATGGTCCGAAGCCTTGAAGTCATGTCCACAAGCTCTATATCGGGCTTTCCCCTGTCCGTGCTGTCACAGAGGGAGGATACCCACATGCCGTCAAACTGGTCGAGCTTTCCGTCTCTTTCCACCACGGTCTTTTCGGTGATCAGCCCGGTAAGGCCGCTGTGGGCCTCCATGATCTTTACGATCGGGCAGATATCAAGGAGCTGTCTTAAGCGCTTTCTCCTGTATTCGGGCATGGCCAGCTTTTCCCTGAGCTGCCGGTCGGCCTTTGCCACCCGCTCATTACAGGTATATGCCGGCTCCACCAGCCTTCCGCCGTATCTCTTAAGAGCATTCAGACAGTTTTCCCGGAGGGCCTTTTCCGGGCCTTCCTTCCAGTTGTCCCCGTGGACCACTATATCGGGCCGCAGCCTCTCTATTATCCCGTCGTAGGTCATATCATCCTGGACAACAACCTCATCGACCCCCTCAAGGGAGCGGTAGAGCGCGATCCTTTCCTCAAGGGATATGGTGGGGAAACGGTTGTAGCGGATCAGGGCAGGGTCGGAAAGCGCCCCCACGGTGACGCTCCCCAGCTTTTTCGCTTCGTTTATTATATTCAGATGTCCCTCGTGGATGACATCCGTCGTAAAACAGGTATATACTGTTGCCGCCATGCAAAACCTCACTTCACCGGTATGCTGACACCGGTATTTTGAAGAGCCTCCTTAAAGACCACCCAGAAATCCGTGATATCCTTTTCATCGATGGCTCCCAGGGCACAGAGCCTGAAGCCGCCTCTGCCGTCTATCTTTCCGGGATAGATGGTAAAGCCTCTTTCGTAGCAGTAGTCGTGAACCTTTTCAAAATCCCAGTTTGGATCGTCGGGATAATCTATGGCGGCCACCAGACCTGCCTGTACGTCACGGGACAGGGCTTCCTTCAGACCGAGTTCGTCTATTCCATTCCTGATAGCCTTCATAACCCGTTTATGACGTGCCCATTTGGCCTCCTCCCCCTCCTCAAAATACTCTGTAAGCGCCTGCCTTGCGGCATAGATCGTCTGAACGGGAGGAGTGAAATGCATCTCCCCGGTTTTTTCAAAAAACTCGTACTGCATGTAGAGGTTGCAGTAATATGAGCGCTTTGGAAAATCCTTAGAGCGTTCTATGATATCGCGCCTTCCTATGATGTAGGAAAGCCCTGTCATCCCCATTATGCCCTTCTGGGCGGATGCCATGCAGAAATCGATGTTTTCCTCATACACATTAATGGGTATCATGGCATAGGCGCTTGTGGTATCCGTAATAAGGAAGGCTCCGTATCTGTGGGCCAGAGCGCCGATCTCTTTTACGGGGTTTAGCAGGCCGGTGCCGGTTTCGTGGTACGTGACATATACGTAGCCTGTGTCGGGGTTTTCCTTCAGGGCATCCTCTATAACCTTAAGATCAGGCTTGTCATAGAGCGGCTGTTTTACCTCAACGAGAGGCAGGCCGTAATATTTTATAACATCGCAGGCTCTCTGTGAGTAGGAACCGTTATTAATTATCAGCGCCTTTTTGCCCTCCTCGAGAAGGGAATTAAGGGCCACATCGATACAGATGGTTCCGGAACCGCAGAAAAGGACGGCGGTGTATTCCTCTTCATCCCCGTGTACGATCTTTACCAGATCCTTCCTCATGGGCGCCATGATCTGCGCAAATTCCTTTTCTCTGGGGCAGATATCGGGCACCACCTGGGCCATCTTTACCGTATCAGTCGTGGTGG
>JAEEGL015182915.1_pt1 | contig 14077 bp, 15 predicted proteins | sample 9134231 | NCBI WGS metagenome assembly JAEEGL01 (sample SAMN16246548, study PRJNA631951) | gut metagenome | biome: gut microbiome; feature: rumen; material: fiber-attached | host: Bos | place: Iran: Karaj | collected 2018-10 | reverse complement strand
TGAAACCAGCCATGTCAGTCCGTACAGACCTAACAATATCAGCAATGATAATAACAGAGCAAACGAACCAAGGTTTTCTTCAAATGAGAATGGTTCAAAGGCAAGTACCGTAAAGACTGCTAATAGAACAATTACACCGGTAAACAGGTCATATGGCATTTTATCGACAAAATTCATGATTATGCCATCATAGCTGTAATCATATCCAGCTGAAGAAATGATGAATACCAGATCAAAGATAATCAGAATCAAGCCAATAATTCCGGCAGATAAAAACTTGTAAATGTTTTTATGCAGATTCGTAAACTCCGTATATTCCTCACTGAAAATGTCAGTGAAGTAAGTTGGCGGATCATATACTCTGATTTCTATTTTGGTTTTGTAGTCAGGCAGCTGATCTGCAGGAAGATATTTCGTAATACCATCCATGTCATGAAAGACAGTGTAGGCATCATTGTTGTTATCTGCCTGTCTGTAGTTGATGTAAATTTCATAGGTATGGTATTTGTCTGATAGCTGTTCAGATGAATAAACCGGTTTGTATGTGCCTTCTGAATCAGTCTGGTAAATAGTAAAACCAAAGTTATGATTACCGTATGATTCTACACTTTGTTTGTCACTGAAATATGAAGACTCAATGTCGCTGGCATATCCTTCAGCGTGCCAGAAAGCACGTGATGTATCAAGATATTCAGAGTTATCAAATAAGCCAACCTCATACATTCTGATACCGTGATAACCGATCCACAGCATGCCAATACACAGAGCGATCAGTATGAGTATGGCTATTGTTTTGGTCCAGACATTTTCATATCTCTTAGGCTTTCTTATACTTGTCATTTTCAGCCTCCATTTTATAGCCGTGTCCCCATACGACTTTGATATAGCGCGGTTCAGAAGGATTTATCTCTATCTTTTCTCTCAGATGTCTGATGTGTACTGATACAACACCGTCACTGGCAATTGGAGCTTCCTTCCAGACATTGCTGTAGATTTCGTCACTGGAGAATACTTTTCCGGGATTCTGCATCAGAAGTCTGAGTATACCGTATTCAACCGGAGTAAGATCAACATTCTCTCCGTCAACGGTAACCTGTTTCCGTTCATCATCAAGGATAATACCACCAGTTTTCAGCACTGAACTGTTTTCAATCTTGCTGCCTAACTGCGTAAAACGGCGCAGATGAGATCTGACACGTGCTGACACTTCAATTGGATTGAATGGCTTGGTAATGTAATCGTCAGCACCGATATCTAGTCCGAGTATCTTATCGCTGTCTTCACTTTTGGCAGTAAGAAAAATAATAGGTACATTGGTTATTTTACGCAGCATATGTGTTGTTCTTATGCCGTCAAGCTTAGGCATCATGATATCGAGCAGGATCAGATCAATATCATTATTCTTAACTGTTTCAATGGCTTCCAGACCATCATAAGCTGTAAATAAACTGTAATCATCAGATGAAAGATATATCTTGAGAGCTTCCACGATATCCTTCTCATCGTCACATATCAGAATTTTTGCCATGCAATCACCTCTTACTAATACTATAGTGTATTAAGTGTTTAAGAAACAAGAATTGATAATCTTAAGAATTCTTTAACAAAAAAAGAATTCCCTTTCGGGAATCCGTGTATATAATCTCTTATTTGTATTTCTGTCCGAACTGATATGTTCTCCATTCCAGCAACTGAACGGCTTTCTGGAATTTGATCAGATTATTACGGGCAGTTGTCTCATGCTCACGAAGGATCCGGTATCTTTTACGGTTACCCTGGTAACCTTCTTTACTCAGCCGCATGAATTCTCTGATTTTATCAAGTGGCATACCGGTATCAGCCAGACATATTACCAGACGGACATCATCAATGTCTTCGTCAGTAAAAACACGTGAATTATACTTATCTCTTCTGATATTTGGGAACAGATTGAGCTTGGCATAATATCTGATGGTATGTTCATTCTCTTCGACGATCTCTGCAACTTCCTTGATTGTATACATGTTTTTCCTCTTTATGAAAACATTATATAACAACAAGTAAAAAAACTGTATACCCTAATTGAAAATTAATTTGAGAGTAAGTCTAAAGCGATTGAAAATACACTTTATTTATAAGACTATTTTGCACTTTAATATAAAAATCAGATTTTGTCAGCGTTTTTTTCAAACATCACAAACGGAAACGGGCAGATTTCCTTCATTGTGTGCTCGAAAATCTTATTATCAGGACCACCGCAGTATACCGGTGTTTCAAATGATTCACAGAATTCAGTCATGACCTGTCTGCAGGCCAGACATGGAGCGCCATCTTCTTTTTCACTGCCTACTACAGCCAGTGCCTTAAACTTGTAACAGCCCTCTGAAACCATCTTGAATATTGCGACTCTTTCAGCACATACAGTCATCCCATAACTGGCATTTTCTATGTTGCATCCTGTATATGCCTTTCCGTTAACACCAAGGACGGCTGCCCCTACCCTGAACTGGGAGTAAGGTGCATAGGCATTGCTGCGGGCTTCTCTTGCTAATTTGATGAGTTCTTCTTTTGTCATAACATTTTACCTTTCTGAAAAAGGCCCTGTCATAAATGACAAGGCCTTGTATTGTTGCTAAATCTTACCCAGAAGTTTGAACATGTTCTTCTTGTATACTTCTACACCAGGCTGATTGAATGGGTTGACATCAAGCATCAGTACTGATACAGCGCATGCTCTGAAGAAGAAGTAAATCATGTAGCCATAGCTGTAGGCACTGTTGTCTTTCATTGACAGTACAACGTTTGGAACGTTACCTGTATCAACGTGAGCGGCAATAGTACCCTGGCAGGCCATCTTATTGATCCAGTCAATATTCTTACCGGCTAAGTAATTCATATGGTCGAGATTATCCTTGTCAGCTGGGAAAATCATATCTTCCTGTGGGTTTTCTACAGTTAACAGAGTTTCAAACAGAAGTTTTGTACCTTCCTGAATGAACTGGCCCATTGAGTGCAGGTCTGTAGTGAAAGTAACAGATGCCGGGAACAAACCCTTTCCTTCTTTACCTTCTGATTCGCCAAACAGCTGTTTCCACCATTCAGCGATCATGGTCATCTGAGGTTCATATGTAACTAACCGTTCAACACACTTGCCCTGTTTTTCCATAATTCTTCTAACAACTGCGTACTGATAAGCAATGTTCTTGTCCAGATCAGGGTCCTTGAAGTCTTCATAGGCTTTCTGGCAGCCCTTCATTAATTCATCGATATCTATGCCGCTGGCAGCGATTGGCAGCAGACCGACAGCTGTAAAGACAGAGTAACGTCCGCCGATATCATCAGGAATAACGAATGTTCTGTATCCCTTGGTATCAGCTAATTCCTTAAGAGTGCCTCTGGCCTTGTCTGTAGTAGCCAGGATTCTCTTCTTGCTTTCTTCAACACCGTATTTTTCAACGATAAACTGTTCGAACAGTCTGAAGGCTACGGCAGTTTCGGTAGTTGTTCCTGATTTTGAAATAACATTGCAGTAAACACTCTTTCCCTCAATATGCTTCAGAACCTGGGAAATGTATGTTGAAGATAAAGTATTGCCGGTATAGATGATTTCAACTTTGTCATCAGGATACAGACCGTTCATCATTTCGATGGCGCTTCTGGCACCCAGATATGATCCGCCGATACCGCAGACTAACAGGACATCAGCATTTTCTCTGATTTCTCTGGCTGCTTCCTTAATTCTTTCAAATTCTTCCTTATCATAGTCATAAGGCCATCTGATCCAGCCAATGTAGTCGTTTCCCTTGCAGGTTCCATTCATCAGTGATTCATGGATTTTGTTGACTTCTTCCTGATAATTCTTTACATCTTCTTTTAATAGTGCTCTGCTGTAATCAAGTTTCATTGGTTTTTCTCCTTCTCTATCCAATTACGTAATTCTTTTTCCAAAACGGCGAAACCTGTATCCTTAACACCGCCGTTTATGCGATAGTAATTCTTACGGTTTCTTCGTGATGGAAGAACAGCTTTTAATGACAGTGTCAGATGATTGTTGTGAGGGTTTATATCTATGATCTTTACCACGATTTTTTCGCCCAGCTTAACAAAATAATGAACATCACTCACGAAATCGCTGCTGATTTCTGAAATGTGGATCATGCCGTCGTATCTGTCATCGATCTTGACAAATGCACCATACGGTTTGATTCCGGTTACTGTTCCCTGTACAACCTGTCCGATTCTGTAATTCATAAAAAAATCACCACTTGTATTATATCACAACATTTGATTATTATTATAAGTTCCACTATAATATTTTAGCGAGGTATGAAATATGCTTGATAAGATGTACCCTTTTTATGCCGCTGCATTAGCCATTGTTCTGGCACAGGTCATGAAGCCTGTGATTCACTGGCTGATTACCCGAGAATGGAAGAATGATCTGTTTCTGGCAGCCGGGTCAATGCCCAGCTCACATGTTGCCGGAGTCTCTTCCCTATGTCTGGCTGTAGGAATCCTTGACGGTTTCCGTTCAACTCTTTTTGCAGTAACGCTGACCTTTTCCATCATCATTGCCTTTGATGCGGCAAATGTCAGATACTATGCCGGGCAGAACATTCAGCTTACCAAAAAGCTGATTGATGATTTAACTGAACTGGGACAGCTTAAGCCTACTGATCCGATTTACCAGAAAAAGATGAAAGAAGTACTTGGACATACTTATTTCGAAGTTCTGGGCGGAATCATTACAGGATTGAGCACTTCCTATCTATACTATCTGTTTTTCGTAAGGAGTTGATTGAAATGAGTGAAATCATAAAAGAAAATAATGACGATGTCATTCTTCATATCAAGAAGATCATCAGCCATTTAAGACCATATATCATGGGTGACGGCGGCGATATTGAATTTGTATCGTATGAAGATAATATTGTCTATATCAGACTTCTGGGCGCATGTGTAGGATGCTCACTGATAGACACTACTTTAAACAACGGTATTAAAAACTGGATCATGGAAGAGATACCTGAAGTCAAGGATGTTCTGATGGTACAGGATGTCATGGATCCAAGTGAGTTATTTACGTATTAACAGCCTATCATGCAGATAGGCTTTTATTTAATGGGCTTATGTTCGGATATCTTATATATAACAACAAGGAAATAACTGAAGAAGACAGAAAAAACTATCAGGACTGTTACTGTGGTTTATGCAACAGACTGTATTTTCATTATGACAACATAGGCAGAAATACCCTTTCCTATGATCTGACATTTGTTAATCTGCTGCTGACATCGATTTACCAGCCAGCCGTAACTGCCGGTTCAGAGAAATGTCTGATACATCCTCTGAAAATGCATGACTACTGTTACAGCAAGGTAACAGATTACTGTGCAGACATGAACATGCTGTTATCTTACTACAAGTTTCTTGATGACTATCATGACGATCACAGCAGGAAAGCCGGCAAACTGGCGGAGAAACTGCTTCCCTATTACTACAGCATAAAGTCTGATTATCCGGAAAAAACAGCGAGAATAGATCAGAGCCTTGCCATCATCAGCGACATGGAAAAACACAATGTACTTAACCCTGATCTGCCAGCCAATCAGTTTGGAAACATCATGGCAGAAGTGTTGGTGTACAGGGAAGATGAACATGCGGAAACTCTCAGAAAGATGGGCTATCATCTTGGAAGATTCATATATCTTCTTGATGCATATCTGGACTTCAAGGAGGACATAAAAAAAGAAAGATATAATCCTCTTTTACAGACAGATATGGACCAGATGCCCGATATTCTGGAAAATGTCATTTCGCAGTGCTGTATTTATTACGAGGAATTGCCAATTAAGCAATTTAAAAGTATACTTGATAATGTTTTATATTCCGGCCTGTGGACCGCGTATAATGCAGAAAGGAAAAAAAGATGAGAGATCCCTACGAGGTATTGGGTGTCAGCAAGGATGCTACTGAAGAAGAAATAACCAGAGCATACCGCAAGCTGGCTAAGAAATATCACCCTGACCTTAATCCTGACAATCGGGAAGCTGCCAAAATGATGGCTGAAGTAAATGCCGCCTATGATCTGATCAAAGCCGGTAACTACGATTATTATCAGACTCAGCAGCAGACCCAGACAAATTCATCGTCAGGTACATATCAGAATCCATACGGATACAGCTATGGTCCTTTTAATTTCTACGATTTCACAGGTTTTTACCAGAGACAGCAGAATGCCTATAACGGATATACGGATTACGACAATGTCAGACTGTACATTCAGAACGGTCAGTATCGGACTGCTCTGAACATTCTGGCCGGTATACAGTACCGTACTGCTGAATGGTATTATCTGAGTGCTTTTGCCAACTACATGCTTAACAACCGTGTTACCGCAATGGAACACGCACAGCAGGCCTGCAAGCTTGAACCGGATAACATCAGTTATCAGAACTTGCTGGATACGATACGCAGCGGCAGAACCGCATATCAGAACAGAAGAAGGACCTACAGATCACCTTCATCAGTTAACAGGATCTGCATATCATACTTCCTGCTTAATCTGCTGTGCGGAATATTCGGCGGACGTGGCTGCTATTTCCTGCCATGGTGCTTCTTCTGGTAATTTGTTAGGAGGAATTAAATAATGAAGGAATTTTTAAGAAAATACTCTCAGTTTATGATTGGAAGATATGGTGTAGATGATCTGTTCTATTTCTTCATGGCCTTCCTGATCATCACCGGCTTTTTTCCATTCAGAATTTTCGGCAAGGTGCTGTTTGTTATAAGACTGCTGGTCTTTGCCTTTGCTATTTACAGATATTTTTCCAGAAATTTCACGGCCAGGCAGAAGGAAAACACACTGTTTCTGAAACTGTTTGGTCCAGTGAAGAAAGAGTTGAAATATCAGTTTGGCAGAATTGTAAACATAAAGAAATACCGTTACCGCAGATGTCCAAAATGTCATCAGCAGCTTCGCCTGCCTATTAAGAAAGGCAAGCATACGGTAGAATGCCCTAGCTGCCATCACGAATTCGAAACACATATCTACTTCTGAAATGAAACTAATACTTAACGAAGATATCAGTCACATCATGAATGTATTTGCCTCAAGCGGATTTGAGGTTTTTCTGGTTGGCGGATGTGTCAGAGACATGATCATGGGACTTGAACCGCATGATTTTGATTTCACTACCAATGCCCGTCCTGAACAGGTTCATGATATTTTCCGTGAGTACAAAATAATTGATACCGGAATTAAGCACGGGACCGTTACCCTGGTTTATAACGGTGAAACCTATGAAATAACGACCTACCGTAAGGAAACTGAATACGATGATCACAGACATCCGTCTTCCATCACCTATTCGGATAATGTATATGAAGATCTTATCAGAAGAGATTTTACCGTCAATGCCATGGCTTATAATCCGGAATCCGGCTTGATAGATTATTTTGATGGCCTGAAAGACATCGAAAACAGAATCATCAGGTGTGTTGGAAATCCTGATGAAAGATTCAATGAGGATGCCTTGAGAATTCTGAGAGCGATAAGGTTTGCGACCCGTTTTGATTTTACAATTGAAACTGCTACTGAAAATGCCCTCATCAACAACAGAGATCTGCTGAAATACATTTCACTGGAAAGAATCACATCAGAATTCAATGAAATAATCTGCAGTGACAAGGCTGCAGAATACATTGACAGATACCGTGATGTCATTGCTGTTTTCATGCCAGAAATAAAGATAATGTTTGATTTTGATCAGAACAGCAGATATCACTGCTATGATTTGTGGAAGCATTCATTGCTGACTTTACAGACAGTCAAACCGACGGTAACCTCCAGATGGGCTGCCCTGCTGCATGACATTGGAAAGCCTGATGTCAGGACAACGGGAAAAGACGGACGTTACCATTACGTCGGCCATCCGGTCAGATCTGAGGAAATTGCATTAAAGATATTAAGAAGAATGCATTTTGATAAGAAAACACTGAAGTACACATGTGATCTGATCAGAAATCACGACTATGATTTTAACAGCGATGGAAAGATAAAACTGGTAATCTCCGAATACGGTCATTCCTTTTATCAGGACTTAATTGATCTCAAGAGAGCTGACAATATGGCCCACCATCCTGACTTTGTCAATGAACGGTCATATTATGACATGCTTGCTGAAAAAGGATCTGAATTCAGGGATAATATCCTTCATATGAGCGATATGAAGATAAATGGCGACGATATCAGATCAGTTGGCATTACCGGACCGGCTATAGGGAAAGCCCTTTACAGAGCTTATAAAAAGGTCCTGGAAGGTACAGTAAAAAACGATCACGACATTCTGATCAATTATGTAAAATCACTTAATCTGAAAAAATAAAAGGTTTGCACCATGAATGCAAACCTGTTTTTTTAGTTACTGCCTGAACTGCCCTCGTCGTTAATGGAGACGTTTTCCCAGCTTTCAGAATTATCGTCCGGTGTTTCATCTTCCTGATGTGTTACCGGAGCTGGACTGGAATTGCCGTCCGGCACCGTTGGTGTCAGATCTCTGATTGATTTGACGATGTTAAGTCCGTTTTCAGCTGTGTAGCAGCTGACTTCGTATTTGTCCCCTTCCTTAATGAAAGGAACAATGCTTTCGTCAACGCTGAATTCGATCTTGAACTTTTCATCATATGTTGTAGTGATGTAAACTACTCCGGTATCTTTTGTGATAGTCTTAACTTCAATAATCACGTTATGCAGATCATGTGTCTCAGGATCATCAGGCTTTACAGGAGTATTGCCGCCGTTAATCATCTTAAGATACTCGTCAGCAGCGTATTTGATTCCATAAGAAGAATCTGTAACTGATACTTTCTGATAGTTCTCAACATCAACAAAGGCATACATCTTGACTAAGCCGCCGGCATCTTTCAGTGAGAGCAGATATGTCGGCCTGCCCTGCAGATTGATCAGCAGCGGGAAGGTTGAAGTGTAGTTCTTTTCCTGTACCTGTCCAATTGCTGAATCCATGGCACCGTATTCCTCGGCACCTGGGACAGGATAATAGGAAGCCTTATGAGTACGAAGATTGACCATTACGAATCCGATATTGCTTTCATCGGAAGCTATTGATGTAATGCCGGTATACATGTAGACATCATCGTCATTTGTAATATACGTATAGCCGTCAGTAGCCTGAACGACACCTTTCTGGGTAAACTGAGAATTGACATAACCGCCCTGATACATGCCCCAGTCATTGATTTCCTGCATGACGAGATGAGCATCATAGACATTATCGATCCATGTAGGCACTTCTCCTACCTTATACTTCTGCATTTCCCCGGTAACAGCATCACATACGATGACACCGGAAACACGAGGCATGATGTTGACCCACTTATACCGCAGTGTCTGGATCACCCAATACGGATTTCCCTTTTCATCAAGTTCAAATGACATGTCTCCCAGAATAGAGAAAGGATTATGCATCTGAACATGTCTTTTCAGATTGTCAAACAGATAGGAAGACTGTAAGTATTTCAGGCCTTTCTCTGTTCTGACCACCTCCGCATTACCGGTAGTTGTATCAACTATAACATATCCGGCTGTACCGCTGCGGTTAGAGAAATACTTATAGAAATCACGATGATCAAGAGGTGTAACTCTTACAATGTCCCCTTTGTAATTGATCAGTGAATACTCATCATTGATTGAAAACTGTGAAACCAGATCCGGAATCTGTCCTACTACCCTGTCCCCTACTTTCTGTGAGGAGATCTTATCAAGCAATGGCAGATTATCGAAATCGACTTCGTGAATGTCGTTTTCAAAAGATGATTCATACACTTCAATACGGCTGGCAAAAGCTTTTGAGGAAGTTACCGGTGATACCAGAGCCATTCCCCCGAAGAAAACAGCTGCACCTAAGGCGACAATAAAGAGAGGCCACAGGGCTTTGCCTTTATTAAAACCCTTTTTTAGCGCAGCTTTCTGAACGATTATGTACAGTGGTAATAATACTGCCGGACCGAAGAAGATCCAGAAAGTCAGTGAACTGACATTGATAGGAGGCAGAATAAACAGATATGCTATTCCCCACCCTAATATCCACAGTATTACAGTTACTACTGATAATTTTTTAAACATGTAGCATCAACTCCATTCAAGAAACATTATATCATATCCTGCAGAATTGAAAAGAAAGCCGGTTTTACCGGCTTAATTCATATTAAGATCTCTTTTTATCGATTCGTGTCTTGACTGTACACTGGTACTCCAGTTCGGACCATCAGCATACATCTGTGTCAGTTCAGCAAGAGCAGCCGGTACATCTATTCCCTGCGGACAGGCATGTGAACACTGACCGCAGCCAATGCAGTTGGCTGGCTTCTTATCTTCGTCAAGACCATCCAGTCTTACCGAAGCAGAAAGAGAAACAGCATACTTGTAGTCATTATAGCATTCCAGAAGATAAGGAATATTCAGACCCATTGGACAGCCTTCACAGCAATAGCGGCATCCTGTACAAGGAACACCTTTTTTCATCCCTTCAGCGATATCGAACAATACGGCTTTTTCTTCTTCACTGACAGGATCATAGTCCCTGAAAGTATTCAGATTATCTTCAACCTGAGACACTTCATTCATGCCAGAGAGAATAACCTTGATGTTATCAAGACTCTGCAGAAATCTGAAGGCGAAGGAGGCATCCGAAGCATCAGGACGGAACTCTTTAAGTCTTGCCGACTGTGATTCATTTAAGACTGCCAGCTTGCCACCTCTGCAGGGCTCCATGACCCAGACCGGCAGTCCATGTGCAGTAATAATGTCATATTTCTTTCTGGCATCCTGTAAAGTCCAGTCCAGATAATTGCACTGAATCTGTACGAATTCAAATACTCCTTCATGTCTGTTCAGAAATTCTTCCAGCAGTGCCGGACCGCCATGGAACGAAAAACCAAGATGTCTGATCTTACCCTGTTTTTTCATCTCGATCATATCAGGAATGATATGATATTTTTCGTCTTCATATATTTTGACCGACCATTCGGTAACATTATGAAGCAGATAGAAATCGAAGTATTCAGTACGGCATTTCTTAAGCTCCAGATTAAATAATGCAATGTTATCTACAGGTCCTGGTAATGAATGTCCCGGAAATTTGTCGGCCAGATAATAACTGTTACGCGGATATCTGGACAATGCTTCTGCTACTGCCAGTTCTGATTTCCCATTGAGATATGGATAAGCAGTATCAAAATAATTAACACCTTTTGAAATGGCCAGATCAAACATGTCGTTGACCTTGCGCTGATCGATTTTACCTGTAGTTTCATCGATCCTGAAGCGCATACAGCCAAATCCAAGTCTGGAGATCTTCATGTCCTGAACGTTACTGTAAATCATGTTTAGTCCTTTCTAAAACGGGGAAATGATTCCCCGTTTAAAAACTATTCAGCAGTGTAATTGTCAAAATAGCCCTGAACCAGAACAACAGGAGTTCCCTTGTCACCGGAACCGCTGGTCAGGTCACATAATGAACCGATCAGGTCGGTAAGCTGTCTAGGTGTTGTTCCTTCTGATTCCATCTTACCTACCAGATTCTGATCCTTAGATCTGATTCTGTCTTCTATTGCCTTCTTAAGATCAGCCCCTGATAAACCGGCAAAGTCATTATCTGCCAGATATTTAAGCTTAAGCTCATTAGGGGTTCCCTGCAGGCCTTTGGTGGCAGCCGGTGAAACTACCGGGTCCGCAAGTTCCCAGATCTGTCCTACAGGATCCTTGAAGGCACCGTCACCGTATACCATTACTTCAACATGCTTGCCTGTCTTTTCCAGTATCTGGCGCTGAACATCTTCTACGATATAAGTGCAGTCACGTGGGAACAACTTGACAGAATGCTCCGTAGCCTTGTTAGAGCCAAGCAGACCGTATTTGCTGTTATAGCCTGAACCGTTGATAGGTTCTGTATTCAGATCATCCATTGAATAAACGTTTGCGCCTGCTTCCTTAAGGATGCGCTTGTTTCTCTTTCTGGTGTGGATGTCACAGTTAATTACATTATTTGTATATTTGAGAATTTCAACAGCATGGTTTGCGAAGATTACTTCTACTTCACAGCCTGTTTCAGTGATCAGATCACTGTAATACTGAACATAGTCAACGCCTGTGAACGGATGCTTGTTTTCACCAAATAATTCTCTGTATTCCTTAAGTGTCAGTACAGTTGAATACGGATTGATATTCTTGTCATCAAGCTGATCTTCGGTCAGCAGCTGGTTACCAACTTCATCTCTTGGATAAGAAAGCATTAAGACGATCTTCTTGCATCCCATTGCTATTCCTTTTAAACAGATAGCAAATCTGTTTCTGGAAAGAATCGGGAAAATAACACCAACAGTTTCACCGCCCAGTTTCTTTCTGACATCATCTGCAATGTCATTGACACTGATATAGTTTCCCTGGCTTCTGGCTACAACTGATTCTGTTATAGCAATAACATCTCTGTCTCTGATCTCGAAATTATCGGTCTCAGCAGCAGTTAAAACGCTGTTTACAACAATACCTGCCAGATCATCGCCTTTGCGGATGATTGGGCAGCGGATTCCTCTTGAAACAGTTCCAACATTTCTGGTCATTATAATTCACCTCTCCCTGAAGTACGTAATAATTCTAATACAAAACGTTTTCCTTGACAACAAAACAGATTTCCAAAAAACCTCATTATTTTCTGATGAGTAAATTGAGCTTTTCAGCCAGCTTATTGTATATGTGTTCATTGAACCATTTTTCATTTGAAACTGTTGTCAGCATATCCAGCGGGAACCATTTTACTCCCCTGTTTTCATCAGGCTTGATCCTTAAAGGTGCCGTGCTGTCTGCTTCCAGAAGATAAGTAACATTGAGGTGAAGATGTGAGGATACGTATTCTCCTCTTTTGTAATGTCCGTTTACCGGCAGTACCTCAAGAGAGAGAATTTCGTCCGTTATGAAGTCAATATCAGTTAACCCTGATTCTTCTCTTACCTCTTTGATAATGACTCTCTTAAGGTCTGTATCGCCATCCAGATGGCCACCCATCCAGCTCCAGCTGTCATATATGTTATGGTAAACAAAAAGGAACTGATCTCTTGTTTTGTTGAGCACTATTGCCGATACGGTAAAATGAGCATAGTTTTCTCTTTTGTACAGCGGCAGTCCGCTTTTTAAAAACTCCAGGATAAGAGCCTTGTCTTTTTCCTCTTCACTGTTATACGGTACGTAGCTTTCAATAATTTTATCCATAGTTAAATGATACTTTATATTGTAATTTTGTTAAATAGAGTATGATAGAAATGTAAAACAGAAAGAAACGTATGTTAAGAGAATTTGAGTATTCCATTGACTGTGATCACAGCTCCATAAGGGAATTCCTTCTGAAAAAGGAGTATTCCAAGAACTGTCTTTCATTTCTGAAGCAGAATGAAGGAGTTTTTCTTAATGGAAAACCTGTTAAAATGACTGAACCTCTTTATGCAGGAGATATTCTTAAAACAGTCTTTGATGAAAGACAAAGCAATGAAATGGTCGTTGATACGGAGATCCCTGTTGATATGGTTTATGAAGATGAAGACATCATTGTTGTCAACAAACAGGCCGGTTTACCAGTGCACCCTTCCTTTTTCAATTACACTAACAACCTGGCTAATGCGCTTTCTCATTACTATCACAGCAGGAACGAAAACTACATTAACCGCTGTATAACCAGACTGGACGGTGATACGTCCGGGCTGGTCCTGCTGGCAAAGAATCTTTACAGCTGTGCCATACTGCAGAAAAGATTAAGACAGCATAAGATATACAAGGAATATACGGCAATTGTGGAAGGTAACTTTGCTGAAGACAGAGGAATAATAGACAAGCCTATTGCCAGAAAGGCGCCGGATACCATGGAAAGATGCGTCAGAGATGACGGACAGCCTGCTGTTACGGAATATCACGTAATCAGGCAGATTCCCGGTTATTCACTGTTAAGAATTATAACTCATACCGGAAGGACACATCAGATCAGGGTCCATATGGCTTACATAGGTCATCCGCTGATCGGGGACTGGCTGT
>JAEEGL013368062.1_pt1 | contig 14077 bp, 10 predicted proteins | sample 9134231 | NCBI WGS metagenome assembly JAEEGL01 (sample SAMN16246548, study PRJNA631951) | gut metagenome | biome: gut microbiome; feature: rumen; material: fiber-attached | host: Bos | place: Iran: Karaj | collected 2018-10 | reverse complement strand
CTGCTGCCTCCCGTAGGAGTCTGGGCCGTATCTCAGTCCCAATGTGGCCGTTCAACCTCTCAGTCCGGCTACTGATCGTCGCCTTGGTGGGCCGTTACCCCGCCAACCAGCTAATCAGACGTGAGCCCATCTTTCAGCGGATTGCTCCTTTGATACAATTACGATGCCGTATCTGTATGTTATGCGGTATTAGCAGTCGTTTCCAACTGTTGTCCCCCTCTGAAAGGCAGGTTGCTCACGCATTACTCACCCGTCCGCCACTAAGCAGCAAAAGTAAACTCTCGCTGCTCCGTTCGACTTGCATGTGTTAGGCACGCCGCCAGCGTTCATCCTGAGCCAGGATCAAACTCTCAATATATGGTATCTCAAACAGCGTCTCCGCTGCTTAAAATCTCATTGAGTTAGCTTTCCAGCTCTCAAAAGAAATTGTTTTTTCGGAGCATAATGCTCCGTGAAACCCTTTCCGGTGCTTATTTAGCATAAGCTATGTTCATCACTGTTCAATTTTCAAGGTACACGCTGCCTTTTCGGCGACAGCTTGATTAATATACCACAGCCGTCCGCCTCTGTCAAGCTTTTTCTTTTCAATTTCGAAAAAAATTTTTCCTGACTTTTGGCGCCCTCCAGCGGAGGGTGATTGAGAATATACCACGTCTCAACGGATGTGTCAATCAGTTTTTTATTTTTTTCCCAACATTCCTTTTTGCACCTTAGGATTCTTTTTTTCTATTTCTCCTCTCTGTCCCTGTAAACAGAAGCAGGGCCGTCCGGCTGATCCGGCGGCCCTGCTTCTTACTATAAATATAATATGAAATAATATTAGGAGGAAGCGGCTGCTTATTCAGCGGTCTCCTCTCCGCTCACTTCACTCACGAAATCCAGCAGACTGAAATTCCGGAGGCTCTCAGACCGGACGATCTGTGCATCGTTGTCTCTTCCCTGCATCAGTTCTGTATAGGCATTGTTGGCGTATTCTGCCCTGGCGTTCAGCGCCGTACCTTCAGAGGAATATTCGATCACAGCATCCGGATCCGGCGGAAGGCGCAGAAGGATATGATAACCGTAAGGGGACAGAACCGGCTCCGAAACCTGATAGTCCTCCAGGGCAAGATATGCGTTCTCAAACTCCTCCACCATCGTTCCGCTGAGGAAAACATACCCGTCCGGATACTGGAATTTCCCCGTGTCTTCACACAATTCCGATTTTAGCTCGCTGAAGCGTTTGAGAAGTTTTGCAGGCTCTTTGATAGCCTGGAGTTCCGCAGCTGTCTTTTCCGCCTGAAGTTTTTTCTCCTCCACGGTCTCATCATCCAGCGCTTCCCTTGTTGCGGAGTCGACCGTCATGAAAAGGATGTGGCTGGCATGCATATATCCCTTCTCTTCCAGAAAGTTCAGGGCTTCTTCGTCGGAAACCTTTTCCCCGTTCGGCCCGTAAAGCCAGCGGAATCCTGCCCGGTACAGCATGCTTGCCCTGTTGAACTTCTTATAGAGTTCCAGCGTGAGATTCTCTTCCTCCAGTGCCTTTTCAAAGTCTTCTACTGTTGCGCCTTCGCCGCAGAATTCGATCATATCCGCCTGAAGTGCATCGTCCAGTTCCTTTTCTTCCTCTGCGCTCAGCGTGATCCCGTTTTCCTCAGCAAACTCTTCGATCATGCAGATCATCCGCACATGGTTTTCCGCATCCATGATCACGCTGTCCGCAAGCGTGATCGTCCCCTCTGAATCACCGGGGTCCGACCAGCGGTAGGTCATCCCGTAGTAGCTGTACATATCCATATAGTACTGGATATATTCCGCATAGTAGCTCAGCCAGTAGTAATACTCTCTCCAGGTGACACTCCGGCCGTTCACCGTCAGGACTTCTTCATCCGGATCGATGCTTGCGTACATCGCTTCATAATCCAGGACCTGTGCCGGCGCTGCTTCTTCTGAAGACTCTTCGCTTTCCTCCGTCCCTGTAGGAACGTCTTCGTTCTCTGCCGGTTCCGCTGCAGCGGTTTCCGGTGCCGGTGCTTCCGTGACTGCAGGTTCAGCCGTCTCTGCTGCTCCGCAGCCTGAAAGAAGAAGGGAAACAGCAAGCAGGATCACCGCGATCCAACGAATGTATTTTTTCATCTGTATTCTCCTTACCCTGTTTAAAACACGCTTATGATAGCACTCCGGTATGTCCCGGACAAGAATAATTTGTGAATTCAGCCGATCAACTGCCCCAGTCTGAAACGAATTTTCGCGCCTCATCGATCACATGCGCCTGATTGTTGACCTTCAGGCTGACACAGGGCTTTGACCCGGCTTCCACGCGCAGCCTGCGGTTGTATTCCGGCAGGGCATAAAGCCGGGAGACTTTTTCCATATCAAAGTTTTTTACTGTAAAGCGAAGGCTTCCGTTTTTCTGTGCGATATCCGATATCCCTGCGCTTCCCGCTTCTCCACGGAGCAGGGAAACCTGCAGCAAAGCGCTTACGCTCGGAGGAGGATCTCCGAAGCGGTCGATCAGTTCATCCATCAGATCATCCGCTTCCGCTTCCGTGCGGATCAGGGCGATCCTCCGGTAGAGATCCATTCTCTGTTCCTGTGAGGAGACATAGCGCTCCGGAATATTGGCGGCCACTGCCAGATCCGCAGAGCAGTCCGCCCGGACAGGCACATCGATCCCTTTTGCCTCCAGCACCGCCTCATTGAGCAGTTTCATATACATATCATATCCCACATCGATCATATGTCCTGACTGTTCCGCCCCCAGAAGATTGCCTGCGCCGCGGATCTCAAGATCCCGCAGTGCGATCTTTATCCCTGAACCGAACTGTGCAAAGTCCCGGATCGCATTCAGCCGTTTTTCCGCATCCTCAGTAAGGATCTTGTCCCTCCGGAAGGTGAGATACGCAGAGGCCAGGCGGGATGATCTCCCCACACGGCCGCGGATCTGATGGAGCTGTGCCAGTCCCAGACGATCTGCATCCTCGATGATCAGGGTATTTACATTCGGAATATCGATCCCGGTTTCGATGATCGTGGTACAGACCAGGATCTGGGTATTCCCGTTCACGACATCCTCCATCACCCGGGAAAGCATGGTTTTATCCATCTGTCCGTGCGCAACATTGATCTCTGCTTCGGGAACAAGCTCCGCTATTCTTCGCGCAGTCCGTTCGATGTCCTCGATCCGGTTGTGCAGATAATATACCTGTCCTCCGCGCTGCAGTTCCCTCCGGATAGCGTCGGTCACGATGTTCCAGTCGTGTTCCATCACAAAAGTCCGCACCGGAAGACGGTCTCCGGGCGGTTCCTCGATGATGGACATATCCCGGATTCCCGACATGGCCATATTCAGCGTTCGCGGGATCGGTGTCGCGGAGAGGGTCAGCACGTCGACTCCCTTGGCCAGTTCCTTGATATGCTCCTTATGGGTCACTCCGAATCGTTGTTCCTCGTCCACTACAAGCAGCCCCAGATTTCGGAACCGGACATCTCTGGAGAGGAGCCGGTGGGTGCCTATCACCAGATCACAGGACCCGGAACGCAGATCGCGCAGGACTTTTTCCGCCCCGCCGCCGGTCTTGAAGCGGTTGAGCACTTCGATATTGACAGGGAAGCCGAAGAAGCGCTGCACCGCTGTCTGATAATGCTGCTGGGCAAGCACGGTCGTAGGTACCAGGATCGCAGCCTGCTTCCCGTCCATCACGCATTTCATGACCGCACGCAGGGCTACCTCCGTCTTTCCGAACCCCACATCTCCGCACAGGAGCCGGTCCATCGGCACGGAAGACTCCATATCCCGTTTGATCTCCTCCGTGCAGCGAAGCTGATCGTCGGTTTCCGTATAATCGAAGTTTTCCTCGAACTCTTTCTGCCATTCGGTATCCGGGGAAAAGGCAAAACCACTGATCTTCTGGCGTTCCGCATAGAGGGCGATCAGTTTTTCTGCCATCTCTTTCGCCGCGCCTTTAGCACGGCTGCGCTTTTTCATCCAGTCCACGCCGTCCATTTTGGACAGCCGGACCGGCTTGTCCTCGCGGCCTCCCGTGTATTTTGTCACGGTATCAAGCTGGGTCACGGGAACATACAGGCAGTCCGTCCCCGCATAATTGATCTTTACATATTCTTTTTCACAGCCGTCCACCTGCATCCGGACGATCCCTGCGAAACGGCCGATCCCGTGGCTTTCATGGACCACATAATCGCCGACTGCAAGATCCGCATAAGATTCGATCCTCTCCCGGTTGCTTCCCGCTTTGCGCCCCTGACCGGCGCGTTCCCGTCTGCGGACGAACTGCGTATCTGTCAGGATTACAAGCTTCAGCCCCGGGTATTCCATTCCCGCTGAGACCGCACCGGCCAGTATGATACACTCTCCCCGGCGAGGCAGTTCCGTTTCCTCCCCCCGTCTGGCCGGGACTGCGCTGTTGTTCAGGAACTCCGTGAGTACTTCTGCCCGCCGTTCATCCCCTGCCAGTACCGCGACAGAGAACTCCTGCTTCAGATAGGCTGATACATCTTCCGCGGCAGCGCGCGCGTTCCCGCCATAACTGGGAAGCTGCTTTGCCGAAAGACTGGTGATCGTCAGCGGCTGCAGGGGACTTCTCCCCACAGTGAATGCGTCCGCCATATACACAGGAAACGCTGCAAGCGAAGAGAGGAGCGCATCCGGCGGAGCATAAAAACTGTCCGCGCTCACAGCCATGTCGCCCCGTCTCGTCAGCTCCTGAACATCTTCTCCCAGCTGACGGATATACTCTCTCACCCGCTCCATGCAGGTATTCGGCCGGTCGAAGAAGATCACCGCGTTTTGCGGGATATAGTCAAGTGCGGTCGCCCGTTCATAGATAAAGGGAAGGTACTTGTCCGCGTCCGGAAAATCCATCCCGCCGCGGATCCTGTCTGCGTCGGTACGGATTGTCTCTGCAATCTTTCTCGCAAGTTCGCTTTTTCTCCGGCTTTCGTATGTTCCGGCAAACCGTTCAAGATCCGAGGCAAGCTTTTCCCGTCCCCCGTCCCGGAAAGAGGGCAGCGTTTCCGCCGAAGGCAGGACCAGTGCTTTTTCCAGATTCTGCGTCCTTCTCTGATCCTGAACACTGAAATTTGCCATCGAATCGATCTCATCACCCCAGAACTCGATACGCACCGGGTCCTTTTCCGTCGGCGTGAAGAAATCCAGGATCCCGCCGCGACGGGAATACTGTCCCGGTCCTTCGACCTGCTCCGTCCGGACATAGCCGCATCGCACCAGCGCGTCTTCCAGATCCTCCGGCGCGATCTGCGATCCGGAATCGATCTCAAAAGCTGCGCTGAGAAGCTTTTCCGCGGGGATCGTCCGCTGCAGCAGTCCGGTCACAGAAGCCGTAAGGATCCTGCTTTTTCCGCTTCCGAACGCATGCAGGGCAGCGATCCTTTCCTGCTCTCCGCGGCGGGAAGCAGCCTCCACATGCCGGAAAACGAACTCCTTCATTCCCAGCACTTCTGCTGTCATCCCAAGCATACTGTTCAGATCCTTTGCAAAACTCTCCGCAGCGGTATCATCCGCAGCGATCACGAGAAGAGGCCGTTCAAGTTTTTCATAAAGCGCCGCGGCAAGATTCGCCCGGTGCACCGCGGAAAGACCGGAAACAAGCGCAGGAAGCCGCCCGCTCTCCAACAGACCGGGGAGGGCGGCGGCTTCCTTGTTATTCAGTATCTCTCGGAATATCTGCTTCATATGGTCCTTGCCGCAGCGGGATCAGGGTGTCCCTTCCGTGCGGCGGATCCGGATCATCCTGCGGACTTCCGCAGGTTCCAGCACACGCGTGTAGAGATCGTACAGAACCCGGTCCGCTACCGGTCCGATGTCCGCACGGCCTTTGAGAGGCTTTACAAAAAGATGGGCATCCACATCGCTGATCGTGAAGGCGCAGTCGATCTCTTCATAGCCGAAGCGCCGGAAAAACTTTTTCAGTTTTTTCTGGCAGTCCGGATCTTCATCGGGAAAATCGGTTATTTCCGCCGCGATCCCCTGCTTCTCTGCATAAGCACGATTCAGCAGCCGCATCGCTTCGACTCCGACCCCTTTTCCCCGGAGCCATGGAAGCACACCAAAGAATTTCAGCAGGACATAACCGTATACCCCTCTCGGGATCGTTACGGCATAGGCCAGTTCCATCCCGGTCTCTTCCTCCTGCATGATCAGAAACTCCATCGTTCCTTTTCGGATTCCCCTGCGCAGGACCCGCTTTGCAAACAGTTCCTCGCTGTCAAAATCCGCTTCCATCAGCGGATAGTATCGCTCCAGATCCTGCATTCCGCCTTTTCGCAAGATGGGCATGCTCGTTCCTCCGGTCCTTTTTCCTTATTGTGCGTATTTTTCCCGTTCAGCAACGGCCAGCGCATCGCAGCGGTTGTTGAATTCGTTGTCTGCATGACCCTTTACCCAGTGGCAGTGCACTTCATTCTTTTCAACGAGCTGCAGCAGTGTCTCCCAAAGGTCGGGGTTCAGTGCGGGCTTCCTGTCGGCTCTTTTCCATCCTCTTGCCCGCCAGGACACTGCCCAGCCTTTTTCAAGCGCTTCGATCACATATTTTGAATCGGAGTACAGTTCGACTATGCAGGGCTCTTTCAGAGCGCTCAGCGCTGCGATCACTCCTGTCAGTTCCATCCGGTTGTTTGTGGTCTGCGCCTCTCCTCCGGACAGTTCCTTCTCCGCTCCGTTGCAGCGGAGGATTGCTCCCCATCCGCCCGGTCCCGGGTTCCCGCTGCAGGCCCCGTCCGTATAGATCTCAACTGTTTTCATTCGCCGTGTTTTCTTCCCCGGTTTCGCTCTCTTCCGGTTCCGTTTTCTCAACGGATATAAGACGGCTGCCCGGTGTGAGCCGCATCAGACGCACACCCTGTGTGCTGCGGCTGATCGGCCGGATCCCGTTCACGGCCATGCGGATGATCGTGCCGTCGTTGGAGATCAGCAGCAGGTCCTCCTCATCGGTTACTGCCTTCACGCCGACGAGCTTGCCGGTCTTTTCGGTCACCTTGTAATTCCGCATGCCAACACCACCACGGTTATGGCAGGTGTATTCGCTCATTTCCGTACGTTTTCCGTATCCGTTTTCGGTCACGCTCAGGATATGCGTGCCTTCGGAGTCACTGGACGCACCGATGACACAATCTCCCTCCTTGAGGCGAATGCCCCTCACGCCGCGGGCCGCTCTGCCCATAGGACGGAGCTGCTGTTCGTTGAAGCAGTTGCACATGCCGTCCCTCGTTGAGATGAGGATGTTCTCATCTCCGCCGGTGGGCAGCACCGTAACAATGGTATCTCCTTCGTCCAGCGTGATCGCCCGGATCCCGCTGGCACGGATGTTCTTCAGTTCAGACTGAGCCATCCTTTTCACGGTGCCCATCCGGGTGACGAACACGAGGTAGCTGTCTTCCTCGATGCCTCTTCCGCGGATCATGGCGCTGACCTTCTCGGCATTTTCACCGGCTTCGGTACGCAGGATGTTTACAATGTTCGTGCCTCTCGCGGCACGGCCGGCTTCGGGGATCATATAGCCCTTCTTGATGAACACGCGGCCGCGGTCCGTAAAGAACAGGATGTTGTCATGTGTGGAAGCGTTGAAGACCGTCTCCACATAGTCCTCTTCCTTGGTGGTCATGGCGCGCACGCCCTTTCCGCCTCGCGCCTGGGCTCTGTATTCCGAGACCGGAAGGCGCTTGATGTATCCGCCGTGTGTAAGGGTGAACACGCTCTGCTTTTCCTCGATCAGGTCCTCATCGGCAATATCTTCGACCACATCCGCGATCTCGGTCCGGCGGCTGTCGCCGTATCTGTCCCGGATGGCGATGAGTTCTTCCTTGAGCACACCCTTGATCTTCTCGGGATCGGCAAGAAGTTCGTGATAATAGCGGATCTTCTCTTCCAGCTCTGCGTATTCCTGCTCCAGTTTCTCACGGTTGAGTCCCTGCAGCTGGATCAGCCGCATGTCGCAGATCGCCTGAGCCTGCGCTTCAGAAAGACTGAAGCGTTCCATCAGGTTCTGCCGTGCGTTGTCATAGCTGTTCCGGATGATATGGATAACTTCATCGATGTTATCCTGTGCGATGAGGAGTCCTTCCAGCAGATGGGCCCGTTCCTCCGCTTTTTTCAGATCGTATTTTGTCCGGCGGACGATCAGGTCTTCCTGAAAGCTCAGATACTCATCCAGAATATGCCGGAGCGAGAGGATCTTCGGCTGGGTCTGGTTGTTCACCAGCGCCAGCATGTTGACGGAAAAGCTGCTCTGCATGGCCGTCTGCGAGAACAGGCGGTTCAGAACGATCTGCGGGTTAGCATCGCGTTTGAGTTCAATGACGATCCGCATACCGTTGCGGTCCGTCTCGTCTCGCAGATCCGAGATCCCCTCCATGCGTTTCTCACGGACCTGGTCAGCAAGGTTTTTGATCAGCTGCCGCTTGTTTACCTGGTAGGGAAGCTCCGTGACGATGATCCGCGTCCGGTGATCACGCCCGTATTCTTCGAATTCGGTCCTGGCGCGGACGATGATCCGCCCGCGGCCTGTCGCGTAAGCCTGCCGGATCCCGTTGCGGCCCATGATAATGCCTCTGGTGGGGAAATCCGGACCGGATATATGCCGCATGAGGTCGTTCAGCGTGGCATCGGGATTTTCCAGTATGCAGATACATGCATTGATGACCTCCGCAAGATTGTGCGGAGGAATATTGGTCGCCATACCGACCGCGATACCGCTGGAGCCGTTGACCAGCAGGTTCGGAAAACGGGAAGGCAGGACGCGCGGTTCTTTTCGGCTCTCATCAAAGTTCGGATCCCAGTCCACGGTTTCCTTGTCGATATCCCGGAGCATTTCATTGGAGATCTTTGAGAGTCTTGCTTCCGTATATCGGTAGGCTGCGGGAGGATCCCCGTCCACGGAACCGAAGTTTCCGTGTCCGTCTACCAGCATATACCGCATGGAGAAGTCCTGCGCCAGACGCACCAGCGCATCGTATACTGATGCATCGCCGTGCGGATGATAACGGCCCAGCACGTCGCCGACGCAGGTCGCGGATTTCTTGAAGGCCTTGTCGCTGGTGAGCCCGTCTTCATACATTGCATAAAGGATGCGGCGGTGCACCGGCTTGAGTCCGTCGCGCACGTCCGGAAGGGCTCTTCCGACGATCACGCTCATGGCGTAGTCGATATAACTTGTCTGCATTTCCTGGACAAGTTCGGATTCGGTTATCACCTGATTCGGGAATGCGATATCCTCAGGCTTGTAATCTCTTTTTGCTGCCAACCAGACTCACCTCCTCAGATATCAAGATTGACGACATATTTCGCGTTTTCTTCGATCCATTCGCGGCGCGGATCCACGTCTTCGCCCATCAGCACTGAAAACACGCGGTCCGCCGCGATGGCATCCTTCAGCGTGATGCGGCGCAGCGAGCGCTGCTCCGGATCCATCGTGGTTTCCCAGAGTTCATGCGGATCCATCTCGCCCAGACCTTTGAAACGTGCGATGTCCACCTTGATGTTGGGATTTCCTTCGCGCATCTCCGCACTGATCGAATCCCGCTGTTCGTCTGAATAGGCTACCCGCTGTTTCTTGCCCCGCGTCAGTTTGTACAGCGGCGGGACGGCGGAATAGACATAGCCGTTTTCGATGAGCGGACGCATATAGCGGAAGAAGAAGGTAAGCAGGAGCGTCCGGATATGAGCTCCGTCCACATCCGCATCGGCCATGATGATGATCTTGTGGTAGCGCAGTTTATCGATATTGAATTCCTCGCCGATGCCGCAGCCGAGAGCTACGATCAGCGGGGCCAGTTTGTCGTTGTCATAGATTTTGTCCGCACGGGCCTTTTCAACGTTCAGCATCTTGCCCCACATGGCAAGGATGGCCTGAAAACGTGAGTCGCGGCCCTGGATGGCGGAACCCGCAGCGGAATCGCCCTCGACGATATAGATCTCGCAGAGACTGGCATCCCGTTCATTGCAGTCCTGCAGCTTATCGGGCATCTGGCCGGATTCCAGCCCGGTCTTCCGCCGGACTGATTCCCTTGCCTTTCGTGCCGCTACACGGGCCTGGCTGGCCAGCATGGCTTTGCCCAGGATGGCCTTTGCTGTTGCCGGATGCTCTTCCAGATAAGTAGAAAGCTGTTCACTGACAATATTGTTCACCAGTGTCCGCACATAGGCGTTCCCAAGTTTCTGTTTCGTCTGCCCTTCAAACTGCGGTTCCGGAAGCTTTACGGAGATGATGGTCGTGATCCCTTCCCGCACATCATCACCGGTCAGTTTGTCCTCCGCCTTTTTGATCAGTCCGTATTTGAGTCCGTAATTGTTGATGACCGTCGTAAGCGCACGCTTGAAACCATCCTCGTGCATGCCGCCTTCCGGAGTCTTTACGTCATTGGCAAAGGAGACGATGTTCTCGTGGTATTCTTCATTGTACTGCAGGGCCACTTCGGCAAAGGTACCGTCTTCTTCCCCGCCCAGATAGATGACATCCTCATGGATGAGTTTTTTCCCATTATTGATATAGGTGACATACTCCCGGATACCGCCGTCGTAATAGAGAACGTCGGTATTATCCTCCATGCCTTCCCGCAGGTCGGTCACGGAGATGGTCACGCCCGCATTCAGAAATGCCTGCTGCCGCATACGGTCATGGATCGTCTCATAATCATATACGGTATCTTCGAACATCTCCGGGTCCGGTTTGAAGCGGACGACGGTCCCTCTCCGGTTCGTCTTTCCGATCACATGGATATCTTCGGTCTTGCTGCCGCGGGAAAACCGCATGGCATAGATCTGGCCGTCCCTGTGGACATTTACCTCCAGCCATTCGCTTAGTGCATTCACGACCGAAGCTCCGACCCCGTGCAGTCCTCCGGAGACCTTATATCCTCCTCCTCCGAACTTTCCGCCGGCGTGAAGGACCGTAAACACAACTTCCAGAGCCGATTTTCCCGTCTGTTCCTGGATATCCACCGGGATCCCGCGCCCGTTGTCGGTCACGCTGATGATGTTTCCCGGTTCGATCACGACATCCACCCGGTCACAGTAACCGGCAAGAGATTCATCGATCGCGTTGTCGACGATCTCATAGACAAGATGGTGAAGTCCTGTTGAGGAAGTCGACCCGATATACATGCCCGGACGTTTCCGGACAGCTTCGAGGCCTTCCAGAACCTGGATCTGGGACGCGTCATATTCCTTTTCCTGAACTGTCGTTTTGATTTCTTCCATTCCAACTTCCTTTGCTTTCTTCTAGATGCCGTTTTCCGCGCGGCGAAGGAGCGTTGCCGTCGATGGCTGGCACAGATATACCTTCTCCGATCCGCTTTCACAGGAGAGCAGAAAAGAACGGGGGATGTCCTCCGAGGCGTTTACGACCGCACCTTTCTTTTCCGCATAACTCAAAAAAGCTCTTGTTATATGGGACTGCGATGTGATGTCCAGATCGAATATCCCGATGACATTCTCCGTCTCCAGTACAGTCCCCTGTCCTATATACATATACATCAGCGGATCCTTCCTCCGGAGACGAGAAAGATTTTTCCTCCGGTCCGGGAGGATATATTCATATCCTCACAGCAGGTGATCAGGGTCTGTCCTCCTCCGATCCGGTTCAGGACGAAGGACTGTCTTTTTTCATCAAGTTCTGAAAGAACATCATCCAGAAGGAGAACCGGGTATTCTCCCGTTTCTGCCAGAAATATTTCCCGCTCCGCCAGTTTTATGGAGAGTGCGGCTGTTCGTGTCTGTCCCTGTGAGGCGAACATTCTCGCATTTTTTCCATTGATGGAGATCTCCAGATCGTCCTTATGTGCTCCTGTCAGACACATCCCGCTTTCGATTTCCGCCTGCCGGTGCCGTTCCTGATGATCGCAGATCTCATAATATATTTCTTTTGCTGAAGCGGTCGGGTCTTTTACAGTGCTGACCGTTCTGTATCCGATTTCCAGTTCCTCTCCGTTTCCGGAGAAGGAACGATGGATCCGGGTCGCTTCTTCACGGAGTCTCTCCGTGAAGGCAGCCCTGTATCGGATCAGCTGTGCAGAGATCCGGCAGATCCCGTCCGAGAATTCATCCAGCGTGTCCAGAAGGTCCGGCTTTTCCCGCCAGTCCTTCAGGATCCGCAGTTTGTTCTCATAATACCGGTTATAGCTGGACAGGAGATCGGCATATTTCGGCCGGATCTGGGAAATCGCATTATCCAGCAGCCTTCTTCTGCTTGCCGCGCCTTCCCGGATAATATACAGATCATCCGGACTGAAAAGCACTACATTGAAGGTCTCCGAAAGCTCTCCGGCCGTTTTTTTCACACTGTTGACCAGGATTTTTTTCGGAAGACCGGTCCGCAGCTGGATGTTCACCGTCTGTTCCCGGTCATGACTGGTTATATCTGCAAGAATATCCGCAGCGCTGTATTCAAATCCGATCATTTCGCGGTCGAAACGCGTACGGAAGCTTTTTCCGCAGGAAAGAAAATACACCGCCTCCAGCAGATTTGTCTTCCCCTGGGCGTTTGGTCCTGTGATCACATTCGTCCCGGCGTCGAAATCAACGGTTTCCCATTCGTAGTTTCTCCAGCCGGTCAGTGCGATTCGGTTGATTTTCATTTGTCTGTGACCGGATCCCCGGTAACCAGGATCTCGACTCCGGCAAAACTGACTGTATCACCCGGAACGATTTTTTTCCCACGGCTTTCACAGACTGTCCCGTTCACCCGGACCATCCCGTCCTGTATCACCGATTTTGCCTCTCCGCCCGTACCGGTCAGTCCTGCAAATTTCATCAGCGCATCCAAACGGATAAAGTCTGTGCGGATCTGGATCTCTTCCATATCAGTCTCCTGCCTTCAGCCGCACGGGAAGGATCATATAGGTGAAATTCTCCGTTCCGTCCGCCGCTCTCACAACAGCCGGAGACGAAGGTGTATTCAGGCAGATCTGAAGCTTTTCTTTTCCGGATGCTTTCAGGGCATCCATGAAATAACGGTCGTTGAATCCGATCGTCATTCCGTCTGCCGTTCCTTCACAGAAGCATACATCCTCCGCTTTTCCGATCGGTGTGATGCACAGACACTCGATCCTTCCGTCCTCGAATGTCATCCGTACCGGGTTGGAATTTTTCTCGCTGATAATAAGCGAGACACGGTCGATTGTAGAAATCAGGGACGCTTTATCGATTTCCACAATGTGGGCAAATTTTTCCGGAAGGGACTTTCTGTAGTTGAGGAATTCTCCTTCCAGCCTTCTCGTTACGACAACGGTATCTTCCATCCGGAATGAAATATGCTTGTCTCCGATGGAAAGACTTACATTTTTCTCTTCATCATCACCGCAGATTTTTTCAATATCGTTGAGGGAATAGCCCGGAACGACGAAGCTGCAGCTGTCCATTTCGCTGCCGCTGATTTTTTCCGATCGCTTTGCAAGCCTGTACCCGTCAACGGAAACCAGTGTGAGGACATCTCCTTCGATTTCGAAGAGCGTGCCGGTATAAATAGGTCTGGCATCGTTATCCGAAACAGCAAAAATCGTCTGGTTGATCATGCTTTTCAGCGTGCTCTGCGGGATAACAGCCGAACTTTTTTCCTCGATTTCCGGGAGTTCCGGATAATCTGCCGCCTCGATTCCCTTGATATTGAACTGTGATCTGCCGCATTTTACACTGATGTTTTCGTTTTCATCGGTCTTCACGGTTACGTTTCCGTCCGGCATGCGGCGGAGCATTTCACAGAGAAGCCGTGCATTCACGACGATCCGGCCCATTTCTTCGATTTCCGCATCGATCTGTGTGTAAATGCCTTTTCGAAGATCATATCCTGTGATCTGGAGTTTTCCGTCCTTTATTTCCAGAAGAAGTCCTTCCAGAGCGGAAATGGGGCTTTTGGAGGCGGAAGCTCTTGCACAGACCTGGCAGGATGTCTGGAGTACATTCTTATCGCATACGAATTTCATGATTGATCCTCCTGATGTTATATATATAAATAAGTGATATTTTTCAGTAGTAATAGCAGTAGAGATTTTTTTTGTGGAAAAGTGACTGGAAGGGTTGCAGCGGCAGAGAATCGGATGTGGAGAAAAATGTTTCCGAAAAAACGGG
>JAEEGL013062500.1_pt1 | contig 14077 bp, 11 predicted proteins | sample 9134231 | NCBI WGS metagenome assembly JAEEGL01 (sample SAMN16246548, study PRJNA631951) | gut metagenome | biome: gut microbiome; feature: rumen; material: fiber-attached | host: Bos | place: Iran: Karaj | collected 2018-10 | reverse complement strand
GGTTATCCTTCAGGAGAAGCAATTAGCTGTACAGCAAATAATAAAGAAAATACTTTTGCTGGAAGGTTTTGTAATATTTTAAAAAGCTATGGTTATACTGCGAAGAATTATCCTCCTAGAGATAAAGCGTGTAGTGATGTACCTCATGCTCCGGGATTGGATGATTTAGGTATATGTATTATTCCTCATACCAATATAATTGGTCAGGAAAATACTGATAGTACATATACTGGTGTATATTACACTGTTTATACATATATAAATATAGATCTACCAATATTAAAGAATATACTTCAAAATATGCCAGGAGTATTTAGAATAGCTGGAGATACAAATATTATTTATAGTTCTGGTGGAAATGTATATTTAGGAACAAAAGACTAATAAAAAAAGAAGAATAGAAAGGAATATTAGATATGAATGTAATCGTTGCTAATCAACAAAAAGAGATTATCTCTAATCTAGACATTGATATATTAAAATCCTTAGATGGAGAATTTGATGCAGATGAATTTGTTTCAATGTTTCAAACTTTTTACTTTGGAAAAATGATATTAGATGTTACGGCAATAAAAGATTATAAAAATATCCAAAATATTCAAAAAATATCTCTTTCTTTAAATGTAGAGAATATAATTCTTTTATTACCTGCAAATGATCCTGACTGTACATCAAATGCTTATTTGTCACAGTTAATATCAATGGGTATATATAACTTTACAACGAGTTTAGATGGAATTAAGTATTTACTTGTTCATCCTAACTCTTATAGAGATGTTGCTCATATTCAGCAATTTGGACAAGCTAGTACACCACAAAATCCAGAAACGGTTGTGGTTACTCAAGTAGTTGAATCCGGTGAAGGGAGAGCTATTGTACTAGGCTTCAAGAATATGACTGAGCATGCAGGTGCTACAAGCTTAATCTACATGCTATATAAAGAATTAGTAAATAGAGGTGTCCCAGTAGTTGCCTTAGAAGTTAATAAGAGAGATTTCCAATATTTTAATGATAAAGGAATGATTTCTATTACAAAAGAGGAATTACCTGGGGAACTATTAAAGAATAGCGGTATGAGAGCAATATTAATCGATTTAAATGATTCTAATAGTGAAGGAGTTTGCTCCGATGTATTTTATTTAATTGAACCTTCAACTATTAAATTAAATAGATTAATGAGAAAAGATAGAAATATCTTTGAAAAGATGAAAGGAAAGCATCTTGTATTAAATAAGAGTTTACTTTCAACTAATGATGTTTCAGACTTAGAGTTTGAAGCTAAAGCTAAAATGTTTTTTGCACTACCACCTTTAAATGATCGAATTCATAATGAAGCCATAGATAACTTTTTAGGTACTATTGGATTAATTCGAACAGGTAGTCAAAGCAGTAAAAACGGAGTATTTAATATTTTTAATAAGAGTTGACAATACTCAGTGTAAAAAGTATAATTTATATATAGATGGAGGGATTAAGTATGTTTATATTAGCTGATGTTTGTAATGGTTTAGACCCAATCGTTAGAGTTGTTAAGTTTGGAGTATTCCCAATAATTCAAATTGGTATCCCAATTATATTAATTATTATGGGTTCTTTCGATTTAGGAAAAGCCGTATTATCAAGTGATGACAAGGAAATTAAGGCATCAACAAGTAGACTAATCAAAAGAGTAGTTGCTGCTATTGCTGTATTCTTTGTAGTAGCTATTGTTAAACTAGTTATGAACTGGGCTGCAAAATATGCAGATAAAGGTGCAAATAACTGGGTAAATTGCTGGGATCAAGTAACTAATACTGATGCAGAAGTAAATAAAAAGTAAAAATAAAAGTATATTTAATATACTTTTTTTTGTGCTCTAATTTATGTTATAATAATTTTGATATAGAGGTGTTTTATGGAAAGAAGTAAATTATATAAAATATTAGGAATAATAATGGGTGCTATTCTTTTAATAGTTTTATTAATAGTTATTTTTACACTAATTGGGGGAAGAGGAGTTTCTTATAGTTATGTAGAAAGAACAATTAAAGAAGCAACAGAAAAGTATTATTCTGATCATCCGGATTTATTACCTAGTTCTGGACAAACTGTAACAGTTGGAACTGATACATTAGCTGCTGAAGGCTACATGGATCCTATGGATAAATTAGTAAAGAAAACCGCATGTACAGGTATTGGAAAGGTTTACAGTGATGGATTAACATATTACTACTCATCAACATTAGATTGTGGTGAAACTTATATATCAAAATCAGGTATCGATTATTTAAAGAGTTATAATACGTTAAAGGTTGATGGTTCAGGCTTGTATGAAGAAACTGTAGCTTACCCAATAATAAGTGAAGAAGGAAAAGTTTCAGAATATGAATATAATACAACGCTTGGTTCTACAACTAGATGGGTATATAAAGGCGCAAGCCCAGACAATAACTTAATATTAAATGGAGAAAACTATTTTATTGTAAGTTTCTCAGAACAGGATATAAGAGTATTAAGACTTGATAGTGGATATACAGGCTTTGATTATAGTTATAATGAAGCTACTGATGGATATGATGGAAAGAATATTTATCAAACTAGTAGTCTATTATCTACTATACAAGATGCTTATAATGACATGACAAAAATGGACAAGAGTATTATTATTCCTCACAATGTATGTGTTGGTAATAGATTAGAGTTTGAATTATCTCAAGATGGTTCAAGTGAATGTAAAAAAGTGTTAATTAGACAAGACGCTTCTGCGTTAGCTGCTTATGAAACAATACTTGCTAGTTCAGACACGAACTGTAAAGTAAATTTAAAATCATGTACAAATAATAATTATTTAGCAGATAGAATCGGAACTTGGACAGTAACTCCAGAAGCAAATACTTATACATATGTATTTGTGTTTAGTGGAGGAGAGTTATACACACAAAATGCTAAAGAATCTAGTAACTATCATTTAGTAATGACATTAAGTCCTAATGTTAAACTTGGTGGTTCAGGTACTGCAAAAGATCCATTCTATGTGGAGGAATAATATGACAAAAAGAATAAAAATTTTATTAAGTGTTTTGATAGTTTTATGTATATTTACAGTAAAGAATACATATGCAATGACATTAAACTGTAATGATAAAAAATATATGTGTTATGTTTGTGAATACAAAACTCAAAAGAAAAACGGAAATGGTCCAAACTTTGACGTAAAGGTGTTTTCTGATGGGTATGGTACACTTTCAGCTAATACATCAATAACTACTACTTTTGATGGTAATAATATAAATACAATTTTTGCATTACCAAAAAACTTTCAAAACGGATATTCAATTGTTTGCCCTTCAACAGTTAATGTGTGTTTATCATCAATGCAATATAGTACTGGAGTAGATGAATATATTGCTCAGATATCTGGCTCAACATGTTCTGGAAACACTAATTATACTGCGACTTTAATTGGCTCAGCAAATAATGGGAAACCATTTTTTACTAAAGAACAAGAGGAAAAAGTTGTTGGAGAAGATGACGAGTATAAGAGCACTGGTTATGATGTTCCAATTGTTATGAATAATTCAAACACAGGAAAAACATATCATATTGATAGTAAGGAACAAGTAATTAATAATCAAATTACTAGTGTTATTATTGATGGAACAAATTATACCGTTGGAAGTAGTAACAACACTGTAACTAATGTTACCCCATATTCGTCAATTAGATTAATGTGCACAGATAATTGGATTTCAAAAAAATGTTGGTTTAATGATAGTGAAAAGCAAGAAAGAAGAGAAGCAGCTACCGCTCAAGGCGCTGATCAAGATGAATATCTTGATGAGATGGGAGACATATTCGGAAATGTTGATGACCAAGGAAGCTGCGATACATTATTAGATGCTGATGCAAAAGAATTAATAATTACGATTTTTAATTGGATTAGGATTATTACGCCTATTTTACTAGTATTATTAGGAGCCTTAGATTTTGGAAAAGCAGTACTTGCTAGTGATGAAAAACAAATGGCTGCAGCAACAAAAAACTTTATCACAAGGTGTGTTATAGCGTTAGCAATTTTCTTTGTTCCATTAATTATTTATTATTTCATGGATATCATTATGAAATCTACTGGAATTGTTGATGACGCTGGTAACATTTGTAAGTTTTTATAAAGTGTAAAAGAATATAATAATATCTTCTATTATTATATTTTTTTTGCTATAATTATTATATATTATATGATATTAAAGGAGATGATTTCATGCTTCTTACTGAAGTCAGCGTTTTCAAAACAGTCTTTAGATGGTTTTTTAGTCTATTAGATGGGATTGTTTACGATCTTTTTGGCATGCTTTTAAAAGCATATTTTGGATTGGCAAATGTTGAATTTGCTGGACCAGCAATTAATGCATTAAAAGCTAGAATATATATATTTGTTACAATTTTTATGGTTTTTAGAGTTACCATTTCTTTATTACAAGCTATGGTAAATCCGGATGTAGCAAATGATAAAAAGGCAGGTGTAGGTACCGTTGTTTCTCGTGTAGGAATTTCTTTACTATTATTAGTAGCTGTACCTGTATTAATGGATAACATATTATTTGGCGAAATAAATGGTAGATCTAATCAGGAGGTAATTGCATCTATTATTCCTAGATTAATTCTAGGAGGCTCTGCTAATGATGCAATGAATAATTCTGATGTTCAAAGTAACATTGGGCAACATATAGCTTCGTCCGCATTAAATTCTTTCTTTACGATTGACGAGGAATGCGGTGAAGGGGAAGAATACAAACTTGATAATATGAAGGTTTCTTCTATTGTTAATCACGTAAATGATAAATGCGAAACAGAACATAAAACGAAGTTCTATAAATATGAGTATTCTATGGGATTCTCAACGATTTGTGGAGTAATAATGGTAATAATGCTAATAGGTTATTCACTAGATTTAGTAACCCGTATGCTTAAGCTACAAATACTAGAAATATTAGCGCCAATTCCTATTATTGCTTATGTTGATCCCGGTAAAGGAAAAGATAATCTGTTCTCGACTTGGTTAAAAACACTAGTTAGTACATACTGTGAATTCTTTATTAAACTAGCAACTTTATACTTTGTTATCTTTATTATGATAAGTTTCATTCAGAATAAAGATGCTATGATTCCTGATTCGGTTGGATTAGTTGAGAAAGGCTATATGATTGTTATCGTTATTATAGGTTTACTATTAGCTTTGCAACAATTACCTCAATTTATAAGCACACTCTTTGGTATTAAGTATCAAGGAATGGGTGCAGGTCTAGGAACATTACTTGGCGCTGCTGCAGGATTTGCTGCAGGTGGTCTTACAGGAGCTTTAGCTGGTGGAGCTTCTGGTATGGCTGATGGTGGCAAGAGCGGAACTATGGCTGCAATTAATAAAGGAAAAGATGCTGGGAAGAAGACAAGAAGAGGACAACAGATATCTGCTGATAGAGAACAGAGATATAGAGATAAGCTTGCAAAGAAGCTTGGATTAAGTGAAGCAAAAGATATAGCTCAACAAAATCTAAATAACGCTGAAATTGAAGAGGCAAGAGCAAAAGAAGAACTAGATGCTGCTCAAGCTAAATTTGACGCTGCACCTGAAAATGTTAAGGGTGAGTATTATGAGGATTTAGCAAAAGCAAGACAGAATTATGCAAATAAAAAACAATTTACTGCAGATATGAGAGAAAAATATGAAACGGCTAGTTCAAATAAATCAGATCCTGTTAAAGCTCGAGCAAAAGGGTATGGAGCTACTAAACTTGAATCTGGTGCTAGATATGTTGCAAATCATTTTGGAAGTAAGATGTCTAGTGCGGGGAGAACTGTGAAAGATAATATAGCAAATACTGGATTTGGACAATTTGTGGGCGATGTAGCTGAAAAGGTTTCGGACACAAAGGTTGGCAAAGGAATTAGCACGTTCTCAGGCCATGTAAATGAAACACAGCAAAACATTGCTTCAACTAAAAAGGTGTCTGGAGAAACTGATAATCCGGAAAAAGTATTCCCAAATAAGAAGTAATAAAAGGAGAGAAGGCAAATGAATAGATATTTAATTCCTGCTAATACAAAAAAAGGGCAATTAATTCTTGGATTATTTAGAAAAGAAGATTTATATATTTTTGTCCCAGGACTAAGTTTATCGTTTTTATTACTTATGATATTTCAAGGTGCACTAAATAATACAGTAATTGCTGTACTCTGCGTACTTCCAGGTTTATTAGGAAGCTTATTATGCTTACCAATTCCTAATTATCATAACGTACTTAGATTAATAATTGAAATATATGATTTTTATACAACAAATCAAAGATTAAGATGGAAAGGGTGGTGTTATTTAGATGGCACAGAGAAAAAGTAGTTTTACTGAAGATTGGGTTCCTGTTGATGGAATTAACAATGGAGTAATCCTTCTCCCTGGGAGAGAAAGAGTAACAGGTGTTAAGATTACTCCAAGAAACATATTTATTTTAGACGAAGATTCACAAGTAAATATGTTAATAGCTTTAAAAAATTTTTATAATACTTTAGATTTTGAGTTTTGGTTAGTAGTAGCTGATAGACCAGTAGATATTTCGGTTTATCTATCACAATTACAACTTTTATATAACAATACTCAAGATAATTCAATTAGAAAACTTATTAATGAAGATATTCAAAAGGGCAATAACTTTATGAATAATAACGTAGTAGATACTGAGTACTACATATTATTTAAAGAGAATAATATGGAGATGCTTGAAAAGAAGGTTAGATTATTAATAAATGGATTGTCTAGTTGTGGATTAGTTGCTAGTCAAACAAGCAATGAAGACTTACGCATTATTTTAGATAACTTCTTAAATGGTGGAAGTACTACTAATTTTGGGACGGTGATGGTATGACAACTAAATCAGAATTAGCTCCAAAAGGATTGGAATTTCGCCCTCAAGATTTCAGTATAGGTGATAAATACTGTACTATATTAACTGTAATTTCTTATCCTAATATAATTGGGCCTGGATACTTATCTCAGTTAACTAGTATGTCAGGAATTAAAATAGTTATTAAACATATACCTGTACCTTTTTCTTCTATGCATAAAATGTTAAATAAACAAATAGCTGATTTGAAAGAAAGATATCAACAAGAAAAAGATAATACAGCTAGAGAAAGAATAAGATTAGACTATGAATCTCTTGAGGAATTTACAACAATGTTAGCTTCTTCTCAGTCTAAGATCTTTGACTTCCAAATGCATATTATGATTACTGCAAATACAAAAGATGAACTAGAACTTAGAAAGATAAATGTTCGTAACTATTTAGATGCTATGGAATTACGCGCTATACCTTTAAGATTTGAACAAGAGAAAGTTCTAAAATCAATTATGCCAATATTCCCTAAGCAGGAAATTGAGCAAAGAATTGGTACTCCAATTCCAAGTAATACAATTGCAGCAATGTATCCATTTATCTTTGATACAATCAAAGATCCTGGACTTTCTACATTACTTGGTACAGACTTCTCTGGAGGAGTAATATTATTTAACCAATTCTTATATCAAATTAGAAAAGAAACAAACAGAAACAATGCCAATTTAATTATTTTAGGTACTTCTGGTAGTGGTAAATCAACTGCTGCTAAATTAATACTACGTGGACATATTAGAAATGGTTGTCAAATAGTATCAATTGACCCAGAAAACGAAATAACTGAAATGGCTCGTGCATTCGGTGGAGATGTTGTTGATATTGGTAAGGGTGGAGATTTTGGTATGATCAACCCACTTCAAATAGTACTAGATGCCGATGAAGAAGATGCTGGAGCAGGTATTACATATACATTGCTTACTAGAACATATGAATTCTTAAAGGCATTCTTAAAGTATTATTCACCTGATATTGAGCAAGATGTTTTAACATTATTCACTGAAATGGCATCTGATACATATCAAAGATTTGGTATTAACAATAATACTGATCTTAGTAAATTAGGACCAAAAGACTATCCTACATTCTCAGATGTATATGCCACAATTAATGGTAAATTACAATCTATGAGAGATAAAACTCATGAAAGAGATGTTATGGAACGTCTAGAGTTAAAGATTAGACCTTTAACAAAAGAATTAAAATATTACTTTGATGGACATACTACAGTAAGTCCTGAAAGTGATTTCATGGTATTTAATACTAAAGAGTTAATGAACTCTGATGCTAATATTAGAAATGCTTTATTATTTAACGTATTTAAATTTAGCTGGGGTTTATGCTTAGATAAAAGTGTTAATACTATATTAATGGTAGATGAGGCACATATCTTATTATCAAATGATAATCAACAAGGTGCTGAGTTCTTAGCACAAGTACAACGTCGTGCAAGAAAGTATAATACTGGAACAATTATTATTACTCAGCAACCAAGTGACTTCGCTAGACCTAATATTATTACTGAAGGTAAAGCAATATTTGATAACGCTTCTTACTACTTAATAATGGGATTAAAGAAACAAGCCGTTGAGGATTTATCTCTGTTAATAGACTTAAATGAAAATGAAAAAGAGAGCATTAAGAGATATTCACAAGGAGAAGCATTATTCTCTTGTGGAAATAGAAGAATGCGTATCAACGTTATAGTTACACAAGAAGAACTAGAATCATTTGGTTCTGGAGGAGGATTATAGTTTTTCTATAATCCTTTTAAACGTACAAGAAAGGAGGAAAAATGAATAAAAAATTAGAAGAATTTTTTAAGAAACAAAGTGTAAGCAATGAAGACAGTATAATATCCAAAGTATTTAAGAAATTTAAATCGTTTCCTCCTATGAAGAAGGCAATGATAGCGAATATGGGTGGACATATAGTTATTGCTGCTATTGCTTTAATTGTTGTAGTATCAATTATTGCTTTTCCGGACGCTGCTCTTGAATTCATGCGAGGAGTGGTCGGAGAGTTCGGGGAACATATGAAGGATTTTGGTGAAAGTATTAGTAACTTTATATCTGGATATGGATTCCAAACGAATGAATCTTTACAAGCTGAGTATGAGGAAAAATATTATAGAAGATTATACGATGTGTATGAATATTATACTAATCCACATAATCATTATGAAGTAGAAGTTAATACTACTTTGATAACTGCAACTTTATTTTATGAGAGATTTGGTGGAGATTTAGGGACGGACTGTAATGATGATAAATGCTATCCGGGAGAACATATTGATAGAAACTTTGGTACTGAGGAAGAATTTACCAAAAACGATGTAAAATTCTACAAAAATGCTATTTCTAAAATAGCACTACTTGCAAGAATGATGCTTGTAGAAAATGAACTTGAGTATGATTGTACGGCCACTATCAAAAAGGATATTATTGAACCTGATGACGTTAGAAAATTGGTGGAAAGTAACACGTCACGTTGGTACAATATTTTTAATTTTTATACAATTCCAACAAGACATTTTACATTTACAGTTGTTGGAAAGGAAAACTCTGACCCAGAAGATTTCCCTACATATTCAATGTGTGACATGACTAAATATGGAAGAAATTATCCTAGTTCATCAGATTCTGAGGATATCATAGAGAAAGCTAAGAAAACTTCACTATATACAGAGTATTTAACTGCTTATGGAGAATACACTGGCGCTAAGGCTAGAACAGTTTATTGCTTAGAAACTGGTGGAGAGTCTTATGATGAAATATCATGTACAGATGCTCCTAGTTATCTAAACTCAGCTGAAACAGCAGTAGCTGTATATGAAGAAAAATTTAAAGCATTAGAGAAGATAGGTAAATTCTTAGGATTAAGTGATGATTATGTTTTAGAGTTTGATTGCCCAGAAGAATATTATAAGAAAAGTAATAAAGGCGAACCAATATGTCAAAAGGACAAACCTTTAGAGTCACCTATATATACATCAGAATGGTATTATTATGGATTCTATTATTACAATTTAATGCACGCATTTGACCATAATTCTTCATTTATTGAAAAATATTATCCAAGTTATATTGATCCTTCAAAAAGAGAAGAGGATTTAACAAAGATAGTTGATGGAATATTTGGATATTACAATTCTTTCATCGATAATATGGGTATATATGATAACGAATATGAAAGAGGTTTAGCATATCCAGTTAAATGGAGTGGATATTCTACTGTATTTATGGATGGATTATCTGGTTCATACGGAATACTTGGCGGTGGACCTTATGCTACTTGGGTACAGTTTGCTGGTCCTTGGGCTGAACTATATATGAACACTTTAACTATTCGTAAAGCAGGATGTGCATTTACTTCAATTTGTATATTGATGGCTAAGGCACATGAAGAAGTCGGTTTAGACCTAAGCATGGTACAACCAGAATTTAACCCTGGTAACTTCCTTGGTGTTTATAAAGCAAATGGAGGATATCAAGGTACAGATGGAGTAGAATGGTATCGCTTCCAAAAGATTGTGCCTGGTTTCCAAGTTGCTGGAAGTTGTGGAGATTTTGAGTGTATAAGACAACATGTCGCATCTGGGCATTATTGTACTATTCACATTAATAATAAAGATAATGGTTATACATTCAATCACTGGGTAGCTGTTGCAGCTATAGTAAATGGTGAAATATATATTTATGACCCAGGAAGAACACATTCTGGTGCCGAGCCATTATCAAGCCACTATCCATGGACTGTTCGTATGGATGGTGGATGGTGTTATACAGCAGGACCTTAAAAGGAGTAATTATGGATAAGAATAAGATTAAAATACTTATTATAATTGTAATAGCAATACTTATATATGTAGGTATTGTTTTCCTTGCTGATCGTTCTGCAACTAAAGAAGAAAGAACAATTGAGTCACAAGATGTATTAATTATAAATAAAGATTATATGTATATTAAAACTGCTGGAGTTTGGTCTTTTGCTACTCCAGAAGAATATAATAAAATATTACCTAGAAAAGATTTCCAAATATTTTCAAATGGAGAATATGTTGGAACTTATAGAATAAAATTTATGAATTATTATTTTTACTACATAGATAAAAATGGTAATGAAAAGCAATTAAAATATCCAGTTTGGTTTTATTCATCACCTGTTAATACAATTGAGTCATTAGCATTTGAATATGAAAACATGGATGAAAGTGATGATAAGCTTGCAAAGAGTTACTTGGATAGTGATGTATTTTATCCAAGTTCTCCTTATGAGTTTACAAATCATAAAAAAATAGTATTTGATTATGATAACGATGGGGTCAAAGAAAAAATGTTATTTGTTTCTACAGGCTATTCAAATGAATTTTCTGATAGTAAAAAGGTCTTTGGTATGGTATTATATGTAGATGGAAGTGACGTTCAAGTAGTATTTAAAAATGTTGCTGATCGAGGTACCCCTGAATCAGAGTTTTATGAATACTTTTTGATGTCAGTATATAAGTTTTCTAATCAAGATAAGAATACTATTGTTTTAGGTAGAAATATACCTATGGGTGGACTAGAATTTTGCCCAACAATATTTGAATTTAATGGTAATAAACTTGAAGAAAAGGTAACATGTAAGGAGGGCAACTTATGAAATTAAAATTTAAAGCAGAACCACAAGACGTATTAATATTTGCAATATTTGCAATATTCCTTTTATATGTAGTGTGCCTAGGAGTTGTTAACCTTCCATATTTAGCTTCAACGGGTAAGTTTTATGGATTAAACCCAATTCCTGCTTTTACAGAAAACTTAGGTGTTACACTATTATTTTATTTCTTAATACTAGGAGTAATATTCTTTAGTATTAGTTCATATTTCTTTGAACTAGATTCAGGTTTTGGATTTGGTAAAAAGGGTGGAAAAGGTTATAGTGATTGGTCATCTGAAAGAGATATTAAAAGAGATGACGGTATTAAAGAAATACACCCAGGAGATCCTAAATTTGAATATGGTGGAATGCCATTAATTTTAAAACAAAATAAGGCTTGGGTAGATAATGGAGAGTATCATACAATGGTTATCGGAGCTACTGGTTCTGGTAAAACTCAATGTGTTGTATTCCCAACAGTAAATATATTAGCTCGTAAGGGTGAATCAATGATTATTACTGACCCTAAGGGTGAAATATATGAAAAAACTTCAAATATGTTAAGAGCGTTAGGTTATCAAATCTTACTTCTTAACTTCCGTGATCCTCAAAGAGGTAGTTCATGGAACCCTATGAGTTTACCATATAAATTTTATAAAGAAGGTAATCAAGATAAAGCAATCGAGTTATTAGATGACTTAGCTGCTAATATTCTTTATGAAGAAAAAAGTGGTAATGCTGACCCATTCTGGGAGAAGACATCAGCTGACTACTTTTCAGGACTTGCATTAGGTTTATTCGAAGATGCAAGTGAAGATGAAATTAATATTAACTCTATCAGTTTAATGAGTACTGTAGGAGAAGATAAAATTGGAAGAAGTACTTATATTAAAGAGTACTTTAATATGAAAGACCCTGCTTCAGCTGCTGCTGTAAACGCATCAAGTACAATTATGGCTCCAGATGAAACAAAAGGATCAATTCTTTCAGTATTTAAACAAAAAATTAAATTATTTGCATCTCGTGAGAATTTATCTGAGATGTTATCACATAGTGATATTGATATTACTACAATAGGTAAACAAAAAACTGTATTATTTATTGTTATTCAAGATGAAAAGAAAACATATCACTCTTTAGTAACAATTCTATTAAAGCAATGCTATGAAACATTAATTGCAGTAGCACAAGAAAATGGTGGTAAATTACCTGTTAGAACTAACTTCTTGCTAGATGAGTTCCCTAACATGCCACCACTTAAAGATATTACAACAATGATTACTGCGGCCCGTTCAAGACAAATAAGATTCTTGATGATAATCCAGAACTTTGCTCAATTAGATGAGGTTTATGGTAAAGAAAATGCGGAAACATTAAAGGGTAACTGTGGTAATATCGTTTACTTAATTACAACAGAATTAAAAGCCTTAGAAGAGATTTCTAAGATGTGTGGAGAAAAAGAATCTAAGAAGTCTGATAAGACAGCTTCAACTCCACTTGTTACAGTATCAGATCTTCAACGTATGAAATTATTTGATGCTATTATACTAAGATTACGTAAACAACCATTTAAGACATCTTTAACTCCAGACTTTAAGATGACTTGGGGAGAAAAGTATCCAATTGCTGAATATCCTCAACGTGAAAAAGTTGGATTTAAAGTATTTGACTTAAAGGCATTCGTTAACGAAAAGAAAGGTATTCCTGATAATGGGGCTCCAAGTGGTCCTTTTGGTGGACCAGTAGGTGGCATGTCTCGTCCAGACTTTGCTTCAATGATGAATCCAATGAATAGTAATCCATTTGAAGATAGACCAAGAGAGGAACCTAGAAGAAAACCAGTTGATGGTGAAGATTTCCTTAAGAGACTTGATGCTCATTTAAAGGAATTAGAAGAAAAAGAGAAAGCTGAAGAAGAATCTTCAAAAGCTGAAAAATCAGTATTTGAAGCTGATGATGAGCTTAAGGCAAAACCTGTTAAGGAAGAGCCAAAAGTGGAAGAGAAGAAAGAAGACAAAGAAGTTATCAAACATGTTGATGAAAATGAGATTCAAATGGTTGAACTTGAACCTTCTGACGATACATTCTTCGATGATTTCTTCGATAGTGATTTTGAATAAAAGAAGTACATGGTACTTCTTTTTTTGGTATAATTATTATAGGTGATGAAAAATGATAGATTATATATTAATGGGATTATTAATATTACTAGTAATTCTAGTTATAGTATTAATTGTTTTAGTAGTTAAATCTACTAATAATAATGTTGATATGACTGAAAGATTAGGAAAATTTGAACTAAGTATAAATAAAGAAATAAATACTTTTAAAGACAGTTTAAATAAAGATTTAAATAAGAACTTTGATTCTGTTAATAATAAGTTAGAGAATAGACTTAATCTTATTAATGATAAAGTAAATGAAAGACTAGATCAGAACTTTGAAAAAACTAATAAAACTTTTGCTAATGTATTAGAAAGATTATCTAAGATAGATGAAGCTCAAAAGAAGAT
>JAEEGL012595046.1_pt1 | contig 14077 bp, 10 predicted proteins | sample 9134231 | NCBI WGS metagenome assembly JAEEGL01 (sample SAMN16246548, study PRJNA631951) | gut metagenome | biome: gut microbiome; feature: rumen; material: fiber-attached | host: Bos | place: Iran: Karaj | collected 2018-10 | reverse complement strand
GGAGGTGCTGTTGGCGCAGTCGCCTTCATCATCGCAAAGAGAGCCTGTTTCACCGCTTACACACTTATTGGTGGAGAGGCGGCAGAAAAATCCTTCATCACAGTCCTGGTCATCGTCACACGGGTCGTCTTCGCCGCCGCCCACACACACATGGGTTGACAGCCGGCAGTGGTTTTTGAAGCCGGCGGCAGTACCGCCGCTACAATCACCGTCGTTGTCACAGGGGTCGCCAATGCCACCGTTAACACATTTGTGAGTTGTTTTTTGGCAATATATATTGCTGTCACAGTCGCCGTCGTCGTCACAGAGATCACCAACTCCGCCGCCCACACACAGGTGGGTTGACTCACGACAATGATGGCCGCTGTCGCAGTCGCCGTCGTCATCACAAAAATCACCTTTTCCGCCGCCACCGCAAATATGTTTGGAAGCAATACAGTGGTTATCGGAATTGCAGTTGCTGTCGTCATCGCAACCGGCGTCTACTTCGCCGCTGACGCATTTGTGCTCTGACAGGCGGCAATGGTTGGAGAGGCATTCACTATCTTTGGTACAGGTTGAGCCATTGGCGCCAGTTACGCAAATGAAGCCGACGCAGTTTAAATTGGTATTGCAGTTGCTATCGTTATCGCATGAAGAACCTTTTTCGCCGGAAACGCAGGTGCGACTGGACGGACGGCAATGATTTAATATGCAATCATTATTATCATCGCAGGATGAACCTACATCGCCGGAAATGCAAACGTGAGTGGAAGCACGACATTTTTGGCTTTTACAGTCGCTGGCATCATCACAACCGGTGCCATTATCTCCGCTTACACATTGTTTGGTGGACTCGCGGCAGAAATTACCAACGGCACAGTCGTTATCGCTTTGGCAACTTGTGCCTACTACGCTGGTAACACATTCAAATTTGTCATTGTCGCAATAGGTGTGGGCGGGGCAATCGGCGCGCTCGTCGCAACATTCATCGCCTTTACAGCAACGGCCGGTTTCCGGGCCAACGGTTGAAGTGTCGCAGTGATTGTTGCGACATTCTGCATTATTGGTGCAGCCGGTTGTGCCGTTGGGAATGAGATTTGATTCAATACAAGCATTTTCAAAGCAAATATGAGTTTCAATGCAATCATCGTTGGTTTGGCAGGAGGTGAGGCAAGCACTACCAGCTTGATTACAGGTATAGACCCCGCAGCTATCTGTATTGGCATCACAGCTACCATCGGCAGCGCAACTGCCAGTGGCATACATAATGCCATTTTTACAAATATTTCCGCAAGCTTCGCCGGCTGTTGGGATTACTTCGCATCTTTTGCTATCTGAGCATATAGCGGCAAAGCAGCTGGGCCATTCTTGCTCTCCGATGGAACATTCAGAGTTGGCATCACATTCTGCACAAGAGCCGCTTATACATCGGCCGTCAAATTCAGAGGTGCTACAAAGAGTACCGTCTTCAACATTTTTAAAGGTACAGGGAGGTTCTAAGAAACTTGTTGGGTCGCAAGAGCCGAGCTGACAACCATCGGCACTGGCGGGGCAGACAACTCCATCGCATCTGTGCAAGCAGTTTTCGCGGCAACTTGCGCATGATGTTTCGCTTTTTTCATATACACATTCAGTTTGGCCATCATTGTCTTTGCAAGTGCCGGTGGCAGCATAGCTGATGTAAGTGTCATCGGCATCGTTGCAGGAGGTAGCCGGTGGATTATTGCAGATAACGGCCTCGCCGAAGCAGCCACCTTTGCCATCGCAATGGTCATTTATTGTACAGGTGTTGTTATCATCGCAGGATTTACTTTGTGGCTCGTTGGTGTAGGCGCAATTTCCGGCCACACATTTAGCTGAGCCCACATTCACGCACTGTGGCACGTTCTTTTGACAATCTTCGTTTCTGGTACAGAGCGGAGTGGCCACAGCCAGGCAGACATCGCCATAGCATTGTTGAACAGGAGCGCAATCTTCCGAAACCTGGCACATCTTGCGGCAAAAGCCATCGCTATAGCAAGTTGTGCCGCTCTCGCAGACAACGGCATCGCTGTTGGTGCAAGGCGAACCCTCCGGGATGGTGGTTTTGGCAGCCTCCGGCGGTGTTTTGCTACAGGCAAGGAGCGTGACAGTTAAGAGGCTTATTGCATAAATGGTGTTGGTCTTGCGGATATACATGGTGCCCTCCTTGGCAAAATATCCGCAGCAATTGTAAAGGCTTTGTTTAGAGATTTCAAGGAGCTCGTTAGACATTAATAGCAATATTGAAATAAATGTTTTTGTGTCTAAAAAAAAGCATGGACAACTTATTCGCCGGTTGCTAAAATGCGCAAGTGCTTTTGCTGAAGGAGGTTACTATGAAAGCTAAATTTGCTAATTACCTTTATGTGTTTTCTGTGACGTTATTTTTGCCGCTACTCAGTTCATGTGAGGATAAAGAGTGCCACAAAACTTGTGATACCCCTCCCGCAGCCGAATGTAGCGCCGACGACGCTTCTTATATTACTTATGCCGCCGAAGGCAGTTGCAATAATGAAGATAAAGAGTGTCGCTATGAAGCCACTTATCACTCCTGCCCGCATTGCCTCGCTAATTGTATGGGCAAATGTAACGGCATGGAATGCCCGCTTAATGAAGGCAAAAATAAGTGCAAAATAAACGGCACTTGCGCGGTAGAAAACGGTGAGCCTTTCTGTCATTACCAAAATGCTTTAAATGGTACTAAATGCGCTTCTGGCCTCTGTTATAACGGCGAATGTGTGGAGTGTTATAACGATAGTCAGTGTAATAATGTGCCTTCCGGCAGCGCTTCCTGCTGGGACAAAAAGTGTAAAGATGGCAAGTGTGTTTATAATCTGCCCGAGGAGCCTTTAACCTGTTCACCCGCCAGTTGCCAGGATGGTTACGAAACAGTGGCTATCGCTTGTGTCAGTGATGGTTCCTGCCCGCCGGCTGCTCCGGCTCCGACTTTTTGTAACGGCTTTGCCTGCAATGGCGATCATTGCTATACCGTTTGCCAAAATCGCCGCCAGTGTCTAACAGGCTTCCATTGCGAAGACAGCCGCTGTGTGGTGAATAAGACAATCGAAGACTGGATTGATGACAGTAATTCCGATGGCAACTCCGATGCCAATTCCGACGATAATCCGGCTCAGAATCCCGACGGCAACTCTGATGCCAATTCCGATGACCCGATTGTTCCGCCTAATCCGCCTGTTTTGGATTGCAATACCGATGATGATTGCAATACCGATGCCGAAGCGGCTCCTATGTTCTGCCGTGCTTCTACCAAAAAGTGTGTGAGCGGCGCTCTCGGGACAGAGTGCGATGATGATGGTGATTGTAATATTGGCCATCATTGCCGGAAATCGACGAATTTATGTGTCAGCGGCGGCTGGGGTAAAGATGGAGACGAACCTTCCGATTGTGATACCGACAGCGAATGTGATGAAGATAATTGGTGCCGCTTGTCCACTCATAAATGTGTTCACGGCGGCATAGCGAAAGATGATCGTGAAGCCTCACCTTGTGATGACGACGGCGATTGTGATGATGGCAATTTTTGCTGGCAATCACAAAGTATTTGTGTCGGTGGCCGGGTGGACGACTCCTGTGACGATGATGCCGATTGTGATGTTGGTAATCATTGCCGTGCTTCTACAAATAAATGTGTTAGCGGGATTGTCGGTGCTGATTGTGACGATGATGACGATTGCGACGATTCTAAAGTTTGCCGTGCTTCCACTCATAGCTGTGTTGATGCCAAAACAAATTCACCATGCGATGATGATGATGATTGCAAATTAGTTAATAGTGAAGGAAAAGTTACTCAAAGATATTGCCGGGCTAGCACATCTACCTGTGTTGACGGCGCTCATAATGATAAAAATCAGCCGGATAATCAATGCACTAGCGGGACAGGGCGCTGCGATTGCGATGATGACAGCGATTGCAAAGAAAGTAACCATTGTATGCTTTCAATTAAAATGTGTGTGAGTGGTGGAGTGGTAGATCCAAACAACCCGGAATCGGTAGCTTCGCCTTGCGATGATGACGGTGATTGCGATCATAAAGAAGATGGTAGCGGCCACCACTGTATGCAACCAGATGAGAATACTTCCGGCATTTGCGTGAGCGGCGGTGAAGGCTCTGAATGTATGGATAATAACGACTGCGATGCCAATACTGAGCTGTCTTATCATTGTGAACGCGATACCGAGAGCACCATGCCCGGTGTGTGTAGTTTATATTGATAGTGCCTAAAAAGTTTCTCTTTTTCCTACTTTTTTCTCCTTAATTTTTCTTATCTGTTACTTTTGCAGTGCCTAAAAAGTGTGTTTTTATGATAGAAGTCTATAGGTTAATTTTGTGGGCCTTAGGCTTGCAGATGAGGTTTTATTGGCGGAGTGTATATCGAGCCGCTTGAGTGCTGGGTGCTTTTATTTGGCGATGAAAAGCATTTATTTTTAGCTTGATGAGGTGTGAAATGAGAAAAAATGCTTTATATATCGGCTTGTTAGCTGTTTGCTTGCTGGCTGCTTGCGGCGGTGAAAAAGAAAAGGGCAACGAGAATAACGCTGCTGATAAACAGGCCGATGCCAAGACGGATGCCAAGACGGATAGCGGTAATAAAGACCCAGATGGGCCGCTGGCCGGTTTCGGCACTATTTCCGGTTCCTGCTGGGTTCTTGATGATGAAGAATGGCTGAGCGATAAGCCCTTTCTTTTCCGTAACTCCATTGATTTTGGCACCGCTGAGTATGATCCGGCTCTACTCTCGAGCGGTGGCAATTATATTGCTACTCATGATAATGCCGGTGGATCTTCTGTGGAATCCGAGGCAATTGCTTTTGAAATGCTTTATCGCTGTGAAGGCGCCGAGTTTTTAAAAGGAGAAAACGAGGTGGCTTATCAGGATGATGGCGGAAAAATAACGGATATTCTGGTGAAAATTGATAATCGCAAGGTGGGAGTCAGTGTGACTAGAGCCTACGTTCCAGGGGCATATACGCTTGAAGATGCGACACGTATTTTGAAAAAAAAGCTCGCGGACCTTCCTCTTAGTATGGCCAATGCCGCATCTTTTGACCGCTGGGAGCGTTCGATGCTTTCGGTTATTGCTGTTGATGATGCGGCTGCCGATCAAATCGAGGCCGCTTTTGCCCAGCTTAGTGCCGATATAAAAGGCGATGCCATAATTATGCTCACTGTCTCAAATGGCAATGATGATTTTATTTACTAAATGAAAAATTTAATAAAAATAAGTATATGCTTTTTACTGCTGCTCTGCGGCTTTCTGGCTCCCGGTTGTAAACCGCCGCCTGCCGGAGAGGGCTCTTTTAAGTGCCAAAAAGATGCCGATTGTACTACGCCAGAGGCTCCGCATTGTAACAGCTCCGGGGAGTGTGTGGAGTGCCTTAATGCCGAGCAGTGCGGCTCTTGCCATATTGCCTGCCTTGAGGGCAGTTGTGTCTATTTGGAAGATCGCGGGGATGTTGGCGCTTATAATGGCGAAATTACCATTTGTTTGCCGGAAAACGAGTGCTCTGCGGCTCTTGGTAATTGCTGCAAACTGGGCTTTTTTTGCGATATTTATTCCGGCCGTTGCCTGAAAGTGGCCGATTATACGCGATCCTGCACTACGGAAAATCCCTGCCCGGACGGCGAAGTATGCGATATTTATCACAATGTTTGTGTGCCGCAGCCGAGCTGTGCCTCGCAGTATAATTGCTGCACGGTAGATGAAAAAATTGCCGGCCTACCTATGGCTTGCTCGCTTTCCACCGGGCGCTGTAACGATTATGAAATTGTATGTACACCTCCGGCAGAGCCAACATCGCGCTGCCCGTATCTCCCCAAAGAGGAAGATGAGTGTGATAGCGGAAAATTCTGTGTGGATCCCGGTATTTGCGTGCAATGTACCTGCGATGCCGATTGCCCAAAAGGCTCTAATTTAGTTTGCAATTTGGCCACAGGACTTTGCAAGAGCCCCTATTCCTGCCAGGTAAACGGCGATTGTAACAGTAATAGCCAGCTTTGCGACCCCACTATTGGCCGCTGTGTTACCAAGTGCACTTTTGATTTTGAATGTGGCTATGAAGAATATTGTGAAAAATCCCTGAATATGTGTCGGCCGGAGAGCCAGCGTCCTTGCCAGCCGGATAGTTACGAACCCAACGACGACAAAAACTCGGCGGCGCTTTTAGAAGAAAAACAGCAACTTGTGGAAGCTGTTAAGTGCCCGAGCGATATAGATTGGTATATTTTGCCCCTTAAAAGAGCCGACGCGGTGACCATTAAAATTTATGAGACTAACCAATCCAGCGGCACTATTTATTTAGAAGCTTATATGCCCGACGGCGAAACGCTTATCGGCGAAAGTAATAACGGCTTTTTCGGTAAACCGATTTCTTTTACCGCCAATAGTGACGGCAATTATTACCTTTTGGCTTATACCACATCGGCCGGAACGGCCATGAGTTACTCTATATCTATTATTTATGGTACCGGCGAGGTTTGCACGGATGCGCCGGAGGTGAATAACGGTGCCAATGACGATCCGCAAAATGCCAGCGATCTTTTTCAAGGTTATGGAAATTGTCGCTTGGATTTGTCCGCAGCTACGCGCAAGAAAGTAACTTGTGAGAGCGGAGAAATGCTGATTTGCGCCGGTGATAAAGATTACTATTTATTGCACATGAAAGATGGTGAGGTATTAAAAGCCAAACTTTCCGGCCAGTTAGCGCCACTTAAAATGGCAGTTTTCGGCCCGGTTGCGGCCGGCGCCACTTTGGAGACGGCGCTTATGGCTACTGGTGCGGCTCTTACTGAGCAATCTTTGACTCTTGCGGCTCGCCCGGGCGGAGACTATTTGCTTTTGGTTTATGCGGCAGGAATGGAGCAAACGGCATATAATTTGGAAGTAGTTATCAGCGATAGCAATAAAGAGCTATCCTGCTTGGAAGATAATTATGACGCTATTAATTATAATGATGTATTTATAAATTATAACAATGAGTTAATTAAAAGAGCGCCGGAGAGTAAGGCCACACTTCTTGATATAGGTGAGTTGCCGGGCGCCCAAGACTCTTTGCCTATAGAAATTTTGAAGAATAATTTATCACTTTGTGCCGGTGACCAGGATACCTATGCTCCGGTTTTGAAAGATGGCCAAAGTTTTATTATTATTCCGGCTGGATATAAATTTGAAGCCGCGCTTATAGGCGCCACGGAAGAGGTTAGTTTGCGTCTTTATGCAGCAAGTGCGGGCGGTGAGCTCACCCAAGTGGCGGCGGCTTCTATAGATAATCAAAATATTCTTTTGCCTATTACCGGCGGGCAAAAAATTTGGCTGGCGGTTTTTGGAGAGAATCCGCAAAAAATGTATGAATACAGCTTGGCTGTTCGCCTGACGCCGCCGCCGGCCTGTGCCGGTGACCAATTTGAGCCCAATAACAGCCCTCTTGTGGCCACTTCTTTACCGGGAAGTGGCTCTGGCTGGACAGGTGGCCCAGGTGCGGCCGGCCATTACGGTGCGGCCGGGGATCAGGTGGCAAATCTTTCTCTTTGTACCGGCGATACCGATTGGTATAAGCTGACGCCGCCTGCCGGCACTACTCTCCGCGTTGATATTGCTTATAATAGTGAACTTCCGTCACCATTTGCCGCTCTTTACGGCCCAGAAGTCTTGCAGGCGGCTGATATGCAGGATGCTGCCACTTGGCCCGGTTTGATACTTGCTGCTCAGGAACTTTACCCCGGTTTGTTGCGGCTGCGCCTGGTGGCGGCTGGTGGCCAGCCCGTATATTTGGTGCTTCGTGACGGGGAGGGCTGGCCACTCTCGGCATATCAAATGACAATATCTTATCAAAATGAGAGCTGCATAGAAGACGAATTGACGGCCGCCGCGGCTAATACGAGCGCCCAAGACGCCTATTTGCTGCCCCTAACTCATGAGAGCGGCGATTTATACAGCTATTTTAATAGCGAGCTAACCATTTGTGGAAACGGCAGCACCGAAGATTGGTTTGCCGTGACGGCCGGTGGCGACGATCTCCTTGATATTAAAGTGCTTTATCAATATGGCGAGGGCAATTTAGACCTTTATCTTTACCCGCCATCGGCTATGCTTTCGGCCTCTTCCGGGCAACATGTGGCTTACTCTTGGGACGACACAGCGCCTTATACCGGCCTTTTGCACATTGCTTATAAAGTGCCGAGCGGCCAGCCCCAGCAAAACTGGCCTTTTGTAGTGCGTCCCTATGCCTCTATCGGGAGCACAGCTTTTAATAATCTTTATGCTCTTTGGGTTACCACGCGGCGCCTTTGCTTAAATGATTCGATTGGTGCTGTGTCGCCGCCGGCTGTAATGGATGGCCAGAGCGACCAAGGCTATTTAACCTATATTCCGCAAAATTTTGCTGCTTATTCTCCGGCGGCTCTGCCGCTTAATGGCAGTGCTTTAAGCGGGGAGGGGGCTCTTTGCGGTAATGAGGACTGGCTGCTTATTAAGCTGGATGAGGCTAATGGCGGCCTTGCTAATGGTCTTACAGCCTGTGCTTTTTTTGACCACAGTGCCGGCGATATTGATTTAGCCCTTTATAAAGCTAGTGATTTACAAAATCCGCTTTTAGAATCGGCCACAAAACGTGGTTATGAAAGAATAATGCTTACATCTCCGGCCGAAAGCGGCTATTATTACCTCCGCGTTTTTCTTGACCCGCGTGATAGCGGGAACAAAGTGTCTTATAAACTTAAGGTTTTTGGCGGTGCTGATTACGCAGCTGCCGGGTGTGATGTGCCTTGAATGGTTTTAAAGGAGTAAAATATGACCAGTAGCGAGGAAAAAGATTTATTTGCTGATTTTGACGGCGAGGACGAGGACTTTGAAGACGGTCTCGATGATGACGATGAAGATGATGAAGTTCCTGCGCCCAAGCAGGAAAAGGTGTTTTTGCCTCTTGAAGAACGCCAGACGGTAAAAATTAGAAAAGGGCGCATTGAAATAGGTGCCAATATTGCCACTTCATATATTGTGCCGGCAGCTATCAAGATGGAGGGGCGCCAGGTCTCGCGAGTTATTGATCCGGACGGTGATTCCGTTATTGAATATACAGATAGAGATGAGGCAGAAAAAGCGGTACTCGATGCCGGTTTCCGGCCGGTTTATTGAGCTTTCTTTAATTTCCTTATTGACAAGCTGTAGAATTTAAATAAGGTAGCCTGCGCGGGGCCAAGGTAGCTCAGTCGGTAGAGCGACGCACTCGTAATGCGTAGGTCGGCGGTTCGATTCCGCTTCTTGGCTCCAGTTCACCTATATGTGCACTTCCCTTACAAGTAGCGTCTATTATTTCCCAGCATTCCAGCCAGCTTAAAGACATCAAAATGTTCCAAAAACCCCAGGTAGCTGATTCCTCTGGCTTTTTGCCAGGCAGTGTTTGAACTCTGGCAGTTAAAAGCCATTTTGGCATTATGGGCAATGCGGCTGGCGGGCTTTTAAAGGTGGCTCTTTTAAGCGGATCGTCAAAGACAAATTTTTTAAACAGGTGGAGGCAGAGTTTTTTTGTTTACTCTGCGGCATTGGCTACCGCTGGGAGTGGGTTGCTGGACTCAAAATAGCTCTCCATTTCATCCTATATTTTAACTCACTTAGCTCTATTGCTCGTTTTATTCGTTACTACTTCTTGATTTTATTTCGGGAAGGAACCCCGCTACTTTCGTTTGCTGTGCCCTTAGCTATGGTGCTGGCTGCCCCGATGTCACGCTAAAACTAAGTGCGGCGCGGCTCAGTTGCTCTCAAACTCGGCGGGGCCAGTGATGGTTAATATGGCGTTATTATTAGAAAATGTTTTTTATTGCCTCAGAGAAAGAATAAAAAGCTACTTTTGGTCTAACAGCAGTAAATTAAGAAACTCTTTCGGTAAGAGAACTCTAACCTTTGAATGTGAATAGTCTTTTTCATTGCGAGTAACTATGTAATCAACAGAGTTTCTGAGGGCAGTTTCTGACATTACGGCGTCCTCATAGTCATTTATTGGGGAGGACATCGCATTAATGCAATCAAGGCCCAGGGTGTCTATAACATCAAAGAGAGTAAATATTTTCCGCAGAATTAATCTTGTCTGAACATCGCTGTGTGTTTGTTTGTGGGTGAGGTAATAAATATCAGTGACAGATTTTGCTGTAATACAGGCTATGACATTTCGTTTGGCTATTTCTAAAAATAGCGCTTTAGCGTCATGGGCAAATGGTTCGCGGTTTTGTAAAACATCAATAATAACGCAAGTATCAAGCAGAATTTTCATATTTGCGCTAATCTTTCTACCTGTGATTCTTCCAAAGTGGTATCGGGCTGAAGAACACCGAAGAGAGATGTGGCGGTTTCAATCCTATCTTGATTGGGATTTGACAGCATGGCTATCGTGCGCCCGTTTTGGGTGATAAGAATCTGCTCTGTTGCCGCCAACATCAGGTATTTGGCTAAATTTTGTTGTAATTCTGCGGTGGTAATGGACATTTGCACCTCCAATATCTGACTAATTATAGCAAAGTTCTGTGACATTTAACAGTAATAATTCAGAGCTGAATTTGACTGATATGCAAGGCTCGGTGCGGCGCGGCTCAGTTGCTCTCAAACTCGGCGGAATAGTTGCTGCCGGACCCACCCTAACGGGTTTCACCCGGCGGCTAACGGCCTGCGGCCGGTTTCCTGGCCTCCCGGCTAGGTGGCACCCTGTTCGCTACGCTCACTCTCGTGCTGGCTACCCGCCTGCGGCGGGCTGCTCAGCTTTAGTCCTTGAGGCAGCGCACGGAAAAAGCGTTATCCTTGAAGAGGTTGATCATAGACGCATTGCCACCACCTAAGTACAGGTAGCCGGTCGTATATTTGTCCGCTTAGTGTTTCCCCAAATTCATACGCTGTAAAAAACGCTGTAATGGTTTGTTTTGGAGTATCTGTTCGGTTAGACCCTTTCCGAATAATTCTGCAAATTTTTCTATAGTGCAGTTATCAAATATGCCATCGGGAAGTTCGGATCGCTGTTCGCCACCCATAAAGCCACCTTGTCCAAAGGCATTACAATGTAAATATGGTGTGCCGTTATCCTCAAAACGAAGAGTCCATACATCGGTTTCATATTGATTCGAGGAATTCGCTATATCAATATTGGCATGAACGAAGCGTAGATGATGCAAATGCGCAAATTCTTCGGCAAAAGTGTCAAACGTGCCGCGCACAATAACCTGGTTATTCGTCAGCATTTCGGATAATTCTTTGGTATCATCAATGCTTTGGACAGATTCACTCAGAATGAGTTTCTCTAAATGATAAAAAGATTCTAAGAAGCCGGCTTTGGCACCGGTAATCCCGCTATCGAACTCGATTGCTGTGTAATTTCCGGGTTCAAAAGTGGCAGGCCACATGTTGATATTGGTGAGGTCGTTTTGACGCACGACGCCCTGGCCACATACTCTCAGGTAAGGGGTGAACATAGGAATCGGCGTATAGTAGTTCGCGTTTGGTGTATATTGTTTGAAGTGGATTTCCTGGCTCATAAAACCCCCATGACAGTTCACTGTTGTTCCGTACATTTCATAGCAAATAACCTTGTTTAGTTTCAATAGGTTTCCGCGTTCTGTAGCGGTTCTGAGTTTTTAGAATGTTGTAAATTGCAGTGAAATTAGGCGGTTAAATTGATATTTTAACAGTAATTAGTTAGTGTGGCGGCCAGTAGTTTTTACCCGTTATTGATGACAATCTTGCGCGGGGCCATCTTTTCTACCAGCGGCAGAGTGAGCTTTAAGACGCCGTTTTTCATCTCGGCTTGGATTTTACTCTGGTCGATGCGCTCGGTCAGCGTGAATTTTCTAATAAAATTGCCATGTTCAAATTCTTCCAGCAGCAATTTGCCGCTGGCGGCATCCTTCTTTTGCTTGCCGAGGATGGTCAGCTCGCCGTCATTGAGATCGATGTCGATATCATCTTCGCCAATGCCCGGCAAATCGGCCAAAAGAATCAGGGCCTTTTCCGTCTCGTAAATATCCACTCTGGGCTCAAAATAAGGGCCGCTGTGGGTGCCTTCAGCAGAAGTAGTCATATTCATATTCTCATTATTAGCTAACTCGCTCATGATATTCTCCTCTTCGTCCTTAGGCGTTAATAGCAATTTTGTGCGGTTTTGCGGCTGCGCTCTTGGGCAAATTCACCAAGAGCAGGCCGTTGGCCAATTTGGCGCTCACGGCTTCCACATCGACGGCGGCGGGCAGGGTGAGGCTACGGCTAAAGGAGCCATAGCGGCGTTCCTGGCGGTGAATACTGCCGTCTTCCGGCATTTCGGCCTCTTTTTTGCCCTTGATGGTCAGGGTGTCACCTTGAACAGTGAGCTCTATGTCATCCATGCTGTAACCGGGCAATTCGCATTCCAGCTCATAGCCCTCAGCGGTCTCGGAAATATTGATTGGCGGATATACTTCTGAGAAGGCTTTGAATGGCAAAGGTGCTCCTTGTTCCGCGGCGCGCACGATGCGGTTCATCTCGCGCTGCATAGCTGCCAGTTCATCGAAAATCGAACCACGCATTAATGAAGACCTGAGACTCATAACATACCTCCTATTTTCGTGACCCGGCACCCGCCGGATCTTCCAACCACGCCTTTGAAGTAAGCGCCAAAAAAGGGCTGTCAAGAGGTTTTTTAAAAAAATGTTCATCTTTTTTCGGTAGCCGCGAAAAAACAAATAATTTAGCCTAAAAAGGGTGATTGACATTAATTGGCGGCCCATTTAATATGACTTTTCGCGGCTTTTCTAAACTGGCTGCCGAGGCAGAAAATGGTAAAAGTAATTATAATTGCGGCGATTGTTCTTTTTGTGATTTACACGGCGACCAAAGGCAAAAAGGGTGGGGGAGCCTCCGGGGCGGCAAAAACGGCGGCGTCCGGTAAATCCTTGCCGCCGAAAAAAGCGCAGAATGTGGTCCGCGAAAATGGGCGCATATTCATTAATGGCGTTGATTATACTAAAGATTTTAACCGCAGTCATGCCTACTTTAAAGACATTATCGAGCGCAATTTTTCGGAATATACCATTCAGGAACATGTGCCCATGACTCAAATTGAGCCAGGTGCCAGCAAGTTTTTTAAGCCCCTTGATTTTCTCTTTAATAAAGACGGAAAGCCGGTTTTGGCCGTGGCTATTACCAAAGAGAAGGCCTCGAAAAAGGCGCCCATTATTTGTAAAAATCACAATATAAAATATGTAGTTATCTATTCTCCCTATGAAAATAAAGAGAGCTTTGTGGTGGACCGCATTAACAAAGCGCTTATGGGATGAGCGGCGGATGCTTATGCACATGCAAAGGGGGCAGCTGAATACTTAGCGCCGACAAGGCGGGCCGTGCATGTGGCCTATTGAGTATCACCCGGTACAGGTTTCCGAATATCGGAAAACTTTTAAATATTTCCGCTGCTTAAAGTGAAAGCTCGTGCCTGGCACGGGCTTTTGCTTTTTTTGCGCAATTTGGAGTATAGATGGACATATATGGCAGAGCATTTGGCGCGGAGGCCTGGGAAGAATATTATGCCGGAGTGCTGGAAAGTGGCCATCTCACCAAGCGCGAAGAGCACTATCTACGCAAGTTTATTGACGAAAAGCAATATCTACCCATTTTAGAAAATTTAGCGGCCGGGCTTTCTTTCCCGCACCCGCAAAGGATTCTTTTAAACAAAAAGGGCACCGATCGCAAACGGGCGGTTTTTGCTTTTCCCCAGGCCGAAAATGAACTCTTGCGCTTTTACGGCCATGCTCTCCACCGCTACGACAGCCTTTTTGCCAAAAATCTCTATTCTTTTATCAGTGGCAAGAGTGCCAAAGATGCGCTGCGCTATTTAGTGCGCCGCCCGCGCATAAATGCCATGTATGCCCTGAAGCTGGATATTCACGATTATTTTAATTCTGTGGATGTTTCTTTGCTTTTGCCCATGTTGCAAGAGGTGCTTAAAGGCGAGGAGCGCCTTTTTGACTTTATGGCCGCCATTTTGCGCGACCCTTACGCTATAACCCAGAGTGGGCCGGAAGCCATGCAGAAGGGCATAATCGCCGG
>JAEEGL012444010.1_pt1 | contig 14077 bp, 13 predicted proteins | sample 9134231 | NCBI WGS metagenome assembly JAEEGL01 (sample SAMN16246548, study PRJNA631951) | gut metagenome | biome: gut microbiome; feature: rumen; material: fiber-attached | host: Bos | place: Iran: Karaj | collected 2018-10 | reverse complement strand
CATGATTCTCGGAGGAAGACTGCGGTCTCCGATCAGTTGCAGTCCCGTACCATCGTTCTGCTCCTCCAGCTGGGTGACGGCATCTTCCTCACTGTCACTGGCCCATGATACTGCCTGCGTTTTGTAGTCCGGCTCTCTTCTAACGGATTCTTTTCTAAGCTCTGGCTCATACTGTCTGGAACTGGGGCTGACATACATCATCTGTTCGCGAAGATCATTGCCTTTTGTCTTCTTTGCCCCGAACAATCCACCGGTTCTCTTTTCCTTTTCTGGTTTGGCTGGCTTCTCTTTCGGTTGCTTTGTCGGCTTTTCCTTCGGCTGTTTTGGAGGCTTTTCCTTTTTTCCCTTGCTGCTGGAGCCTTTGCCAAAATCGATAACGATATCCTGATCGCCATAATCGGGCTTCTTCGGCTGAGGTTTGGAAACGGACGCCTTTTCGGGCTGTGTGTCCACCACGGGCGTTTTCGCAGCCATCCAGTCCTGCTTCGGAACGCTGGGCATCGGTTGGCTGACGGGCTGCTGTATTGGCTCTGTTGGTTTGAAAGGAGCTTTCATAACAGAATCCAAAGGCGAACCAGCCTTCATTACTCCACTTTGCTCCCGCAGCATACGCAGGAATGAAACGGGTTTAAAATCCTCCATGATTGCCCGCAGTATTTGGTTTTCCAATGTGATATCCGACACAGGATTCGCTTTGGAAAGCTCCTTGACCATGCCTAAAAGGTCCTCCGGTGAAGCATTCTGCCGGAGTGATGGAACATAGACATACTTCACTTCTTTGCCCGACTTGGCCAGATACATCATGTCAGGCCGCAGAGCAAAGCAAAATGGGTCCATGAACCAGTCGTCGCAGTCGATCAACGGCTGCAGGATCATCTCCCAGAACGCAACGCATTCCTCCTGAGTTTTCTGTCCTGACTGATAAATCAGTTTGATATTGCTGCCGATCTCATAGGTGCACTCAACCATCTCGTCAATGGTACGGATATTGAAAGGGAGAAGAAAGGATGGGCCCTCCACTTGGATCGTATTGAGCGCTTTACGATCCAAATCGCTTTCCGAAAACCGGACCACTAGAGTGGCGCCGGAGAAATCAAACCTGGATTCTACTTCGTATAGCATACCGTTCCTCCTATTCGAACTCTTTCAGGGTAATGATCTTCCAATCATTCTCTGTCTTGACGGGTACACTGCCATTGCAAAAGTCTTTAACGTCTTCAAAAACGGCTTCGATTACAACCATTCCGTTTGGGTCAATGAAACCCCATTTGTCCTCGATCTTCACCGCAGCCAGGCCAAAACTGAAAGACCTGGCATCCTCATATTGACATTCGATCCGCATGACCCCATCGGTATCCACAAATCCCCACCTGCCATTTTTCTTTACGGCAGCCCATCCTTCGTCAGTAAACGGTCTTGCGTTGTCAAAGGTCTCTCCCAGGTCGACAGAATCCACATTCAGAATCACTTTACCGTTCTTTATAAAGAACACCGCATTCTGAGCATAGGCTCTGCCAAGTTCATCCTGAATGATACCGTCATACGCTGCCGGGATCTTCCAGTCCACGCCGTTTGTCCCAATAAGACCCCATTTCCCATCCAGCTGTGCGGGAGCGCAGCCGTTGCTGAACATTCCGAGCTGCTGGTACTGGGCGGATCCAAGGCTGAATGACGCCGTGCTTACTTTCCAGCCCTCTGTCGTCCTGATCCCTACCCGATTACTCGCCAGGTTTCCGAAATCCTGGCAAGGGTCATGGCAGAGCGCCATACGGAAATTGTTTTTGTTTACAAGGAATACTTCGCCGTCTTTTTTGACCACGCAATATTCGTCATATGTGCTGATCTTATCGTATTCACAGGGGATCACGACTTTCCCGTTTCGGCTGGCCACCCCCCATTTGCCGCTTTGCCGATCCTGCACCTGTATGGTGTCCTTGTAGAGGAGAGTCACGTCGCGGAAGCTCTTGCCATAAGTGGAGGAACACTCATAACGGATGGATTCGTAGTATTCGATCAGCTCCTGATCGCCGCTCTTCATACCTTCGTGCAGGCTGGAAAAGGCCTTTTCATTCTGGCTTCGGTCGAAATAATACTTTGCCGCTTCCAGAAAGACCTTCGGAGGACAGTCCTCGCGCTCCATCTCCGTCTCCAGCAAGGATTCGTATTTCGAGACGTATTCGGGGTCTCTGAACAAATGCGTATAGGCGTCCCGCAGCAGATCCTCGGCTTCCGCAGTGCCCTCGCCCTTGTAGGAAGCGGCAGACTCCAGAAGCGGGACGGCCCTGACGTAGATCTTATCCGCCAGATACTGCTTCGCTTGCTCCAGTTTTTCCGCCTGCAAAACTGCATCCGGCTTTCGGTTGATAGAGACGAGCCAGGCAACCAGCCCAAGTGCGATGAACCCGATAAGGATCAGGGTTTTTTTGACGTTTCTCACAACACAAGCCTCCTACCTGGTAAAAAGAGTAAACAGGACACCGAAAAATAGAAAGGGAATCAGCGGAATGCTTCCCTTCATACTCAGCTTTTTCAAAAGGATCAGAACGCCGCAGGTCAACCCGGCCAGCACGGAACCGATGAGCAGAGTCGACAGGGAACCGCTCCAGCCGAGGTACAGGCCCGCCACAGACATGAATTTCAGATCCGCGCCGCCCAATCCCTTTTTCCCGACCAAATAGACCAGCAGCATCAGCACAAAGCAGACGACGAAGCCGATCAGCCCGTCAAGAAGCCACACGAGCCCCTGCTCCGTATGCAGGAACAACTGCGGGATCAGCACCACCGCCCAGGCGCACAGCATCGCGAGGATCAGCTGGTTGGGAACGAGCTTCTCCCTGAGATCCGAAAACGCGGCAAAGCAACCGAAGCCCATGAGTACCGCGTTCATCAGCAGACGCCCGCCCGGTACCGTCTGTCTCTTCAGCAGGATATACGGGATCAGGAGCAGGACAAGCAGGATCCACGGCGTATATTTCCAACGGATCAGCTTCATCCCTTGTACCCTTCTCCCTTCCCTCCGAGCCAGGAGCGGGTGACGACTTCCTGCGTGATATGCAGACGAGGCAGACCGATCGGTTTCAGTATCCCGAAAAAGTAATCCACTTCATACCGCACGATGATCTTGACTTCGCCCTTGCTGGTCAGGATCGTACTGTCGTTTGCCTTGGCAGCTTTCAAATCCAGGAGATCGAAGTCGCTGAAAATGAGTCCGTCGACGCCGTATACGTCTGATCCGTCGCTGATCTTAAAGGACTTCAGGTACCGGTCGCCATTCATCTTTCCGTTTCCCAGATAGTGACCCACCATGGGACGGAGCAGCCTTTCAAACAATTCGCTTTCGCCCTGCCCCAACGCATAGTTCATGATCATCTGCATGCTTGTCTCCGGGTCGTCCACGAAGCTGTCGACCCATCCCTGGGCTTGATTATACGCATTCTCTCCGCCGGTCTGGATGCGATCAAAGTTGGACTCGCTGAAATCCAGGGAAGCCAGAGACTGGATGCCGCTGATCACGTCGTTGATGTGATTCTTCATATCATAGGCATCGCTCTCCACCTTTTCCCGCATGCCTGCGGAATTCTTCATGTGGTCGGCGATTCCAGTTTTCTCCAGAACGTAACTGTACATGGAGATCGTCTCCGCTGCCTGGGTGACGGCGTAATGCACCCTTGCCTGGACCGTGACGATGTTGATCAGGCTGAGGATGGCTACCATCAGGAAAACGAACAGGATAAAGACGCTGATCGTCTCAACGACGATATATCCGCCGCTCTTCCGGAGTTTCCCGATCATATCAGTACCCCCTGTAATCCACGGCCCGGATGGCGACTTTGCCCGGAGGCACCACCCCGTTGATTCCCTCCTGGGCGAAGGGCAAGGACAGGAAAAGCATCCGCAGATTGACCGTCGTCGTGATGGTGAAGCCCGTCTTCAGCTTGGCCAGATCCTCCAGCGTCGCCTTCGACATTTTGCTCTCGTCTGCCTTGATCTTGTTATTGTAGTTCGTCAGGTTGAATTCGATCAGTTCCCCGGTTCGCTGGGCCAGGGTGTCGCCGGGCTCAAAGGCGAGGAAAATCCGCATGTAATCCGTGTAATCCATGGTGAAGTAGGCTTCGCTCAGATCGCCTGCCTCGGTGCCGGTGTCGACTGCGGACTGGGCGTTGTCGTTGATCGCTTTCTCCAGGTTCTTCGCCGCATCCTCGGATGCTTCCTTGACGTAATCCAGCAGACCCTGCAGGCTTAGCCTCCAGTCTTCCGCCGCCTTCCCGATCTTGAGTACGGCTACGTCCTCTCCGCTGCGCAGGCGGATCACGTCGACTGCGGATTCCGCCATGGCGATTCCGGCTCTGGCCGCTTCGGCGATCAATACGTTCAGCGGCGCTATGGGGGTCAGCGCAGCTTTGATCGAATCGACCACCGTACATACGTCCTCAATCGAAAAGGACGCAATGTAATTGAAGACGAAACGCACCAGCAGAAGCAAGCCGGCAACCGCCGCGAGATTGACGGCGGCAACATTGGAACCGGTGAGCAGGTACTCCTGTTCGGAATGATAGAAATAGTTGACGTTATTGTCCATGGGGATGCCGGACATGGATTTCGTGCCATTCTCCGTGGTCCAGCAGGAAAACATCGAAGTATCGTAGGTGACCAGAAGGGCCTTATCCGCGAGTGCTTTCACGAGATCTCCCATCTTGGAGACGATATCGCTCCCCAATGCGTCTTCCGTTTTCTCCGCCCCGACATTTTCCGAATCCCAGTTGCCTTCCTGGCCGTAGACCGATTGCATCTGCTGATCTTTATCAGCGTTGCTGAGATAGTAGTTTGCGCCGTCCGACACGGTGAAGGAAGCGCCCTTCTTCATCTTGTCCTGCGTGGCTTTGAAAAAGCTCTTCACGACGTCCTTCATCTGCTTTTTTGCCTTGTCGTTGGCAGAGCCTTCTTCATACATCTTCTGCAGCAGATTGTAGAAATCGCCGTTCGTGGAATTTACGTCCTGGAATTTGATGAAACCGTACGCGGTCTTATACCGGTAGTTGCTCTCGTCGGAGAAGGTGGAAAGCTTGTCCCGCGGGGAATCGTATGAGACGACATCCTGCGCCAGCGCCTCGATGCTGAAGCCCACTTTGTCGGTGTTCATGTGCTCCAGAACGGACAGCGTCAGACCGCCGGTGGCCCCTTGGTTCTGGTCGCCGAAGAACAACGGATCCAGCGCTGCACGAACGTCCTCGATGATCGGCTTATCCTTCTCGATCATCGCGTCCGCCATGGCCACGGTGTCGTTCTTCAGCAGCAGACGATAGTTGTCGATCACGGACAGCCCGGTTTTGGGATCCTTTTTCGACAGCCCGTCGACCAGCCCGTCGGAACAGCTGTTCAGCTTGCTTTCCAGCTCGTCGACCTTTGCCGACAGCTCGCCCTTTTTGCGTTCGATCTTCACGCAAAGATCGCGGATGGCCTTATACTGCTTTTCATAGTCGTTCATGAGATCGTTGCCGGCGCTGCGGAGATCCTTCAGTCCCACGTCCAGCTCGTCGGGCTCGCCCCAGTGGCCGGACTCCCAGTTCCCGTTGGAATTGTAGTCGCCGTCGACCCAGCCGGCATTCAGCTTGCCGCCGCTCACCACGACCCGGACGTTTTTGACCAGACCGTTATAGTGGAGTTTCATGTCCTCCAGTTTGTTCTCATCGAAATTGTCGGTACGGCTCCCGTTCCGGTAATCCCCCTGCAGTCTGTTCATATCCTTGAAATAGCCGGAGATGCGGTCCAGCCGATTGTTGATGTCCGTGAACAGGTCCCGGACGTCATCCGTAAACTTGTTGAATTCCTTGATCTTCTCGTAGAGCTCTTTATACAGCTTGTCGATCTCGTCGACTTTCTCATCCAGCTCCATCTTGGTTTTGATCGCGTCGGCGTCCTGCTTGATCTTCTGAAACTGATCGATGACGTCGAGGATCTCTTTGGCGATGATGATGGGCGCGCGGATCTTTGCGTATTCTTCGATCTGACGGCGAAGCACCTGCACGTTGTCCAGATTCTGATTTGACGCTTCGATCGCGTCGCTGCTGTTGAGATCAGAGCCGTCGAACAGCTTGAAGGCACCCGCGGAGGTATCGGGCTCCTCTCCGAAAACGGCGATCTTCACGTAATCGTCGATCATCTTTCCCAGTTCGGGATCGGTCGTACACACGCCGAAAAGCCCGTAAAGATCCTGGAGCAGAGCGTCATACTCCGTCAAGGTCGAATTGGCAGCCATTTGATTCGCGTCGCGCACGATGCTTTTTGCCACGTAGAGCCTGGCCAGGTCAACGCCGCTCCCGGTCACGAGGATCGCAGGAATCAGCAAAAGCGTCACAAACACGGTCACCGCGCCTTTGACGTCCCGGATCAGCTTGTTCCACTTCTCTCTCATGGCCTTCTCCTAAATTCCCAGGAACCCTGTGATTTTGTCGCCAACATCTTTGATCGCTTTGAAGATCTCACTGTCCGCGATCCCGTATTTTTTACAGATATCGTTTATGAAGTCCCCCGCCAGATCCAGACTCCGGATGAATTCGTCGCCGTCGGTGACCACTGCTGTGGAGCTGACGGTGATATCCAGCGTTTCGGGAAACCCTACAAAAGAGAGATTTACCGGCATGGGCATCGATCTGGTGGCGGTCACTGTGACCTCTTTATAAATGACGTAATTCGTCATGCTGTATTCGACCTTAAGACTGCCCGGAAGCTTCAGCATGCTCTGGGAATCGTAATACTTCACGATCTTCTGTGCCATGCTCTGATCGTCCGAGCCTTTCCCTGTGATGCCGTGGATCAGGGATGCGTAAACGTTTGGAAGCTGATTCTTGGAAGGCACGAAGGCATAGTTCATGCCGGTAGTGCTATACGTCAGCCACGTATCGCTTTTCGTGGTCGTGATGGCAGTTGCCGCTTCCTGGGTTGCCCGCTGCAGTAGCCCGCGCGTCGGCAAATACATGGAAAGCAGCACCAGCGCCGCGAAAACCATGATGATGATGGGGAAGAGGATGGTCGCCTCCACGACAGCATCTCCTCGGGTATCCCTCAGAAGTTGTTCTCTTTTCAACGAGCCATCCTCCTCTTTCATGCTATTGGCGACGGGCTGAGCAGCTTTACAGCGCGTCCCGCCTTATGCTCAGTTCTACTGGAGACCTTCGTCCGCTTTGTTGATGATCTGATTGAACAGCCGCTGCAGCCAACCACTCAGGAAGCCCCAGATCAGGACGACCGCCAGCACCGCGACCAGAATCAGCAGTACCGCTACGACGACGCCGGAAAGTCCCCGCTCATCGTTCTTGAGGCCCATAAAGAATGCCCTCAGCTTCGCATATCCGAGCGTGGAAAGATCATTCAGCTTTTTCAGCATGGCTATTTCCTCCTTTCCCACGAATTATGTTCAGCACAGGCAGAAATACCGCCGGTGGAGCACACAGGATCAAATACTGCCGAAATTCATAAAGATTGGGACCAGGATCATGATTAGTATCGCCACGAACAGCATCATCGTGGGGATCATCAGACGGGAATTCGCCTTCTCGGAATCCCGCTTCGCGTTATGACGCCGCTCCTGCCAGGCCTCATGGGCCATCTCCTTCAGGAGGAAACCGATCTCTGCGTTGCCCTTGGATTGGTTCTGGATGATCGCGGAAGCCAGCTTTGTAGTTTCTTTGGTGTTGCAGCGGTTGAGGAAGTTCGTATAGGCTTCTTCCGGATCGACCAGGTTTTCCAATTCTCTGGCGGTCTTTCTCATTTCGATATAAAGCTCTTCGGATTGGCTCTCCGCCGTTTCCCGCCAAGCGCGGTCCATAATCATGCCGGAGGTCACCAGCAACGCCAGCTTAGAGACGACGTTGGGGAACTGGCGGGAGATGGCGCTGTGACGCTTATTTACGCTGTCCAGCACTTCGTCGTATTTGGCGTAAGCCAGTACGCAGATGATCACTGCGCCAAACCCCATGATGGCGTATCCGGGCAGCTTGGCGCCCAACGCGACAATGATGACGCCCAGGAGAACCACCGCCCCTATTCCGACGATGGGAAGGGAGAGGATCTGGGCCAGAATCTGCCTTGACCGGTTCTCCGCGTATTTCTTCCCGTAGAGCTCGATGCACACTGCCTGCAGCTTCCTGTGTATCGTGCCTTTGCCCAGGGATGCGAATCTCCGCTGAAGAACGTAGCCCGGAAGCTCAAAAATGCTGACGCTTTTCAGATTGCCTTCCTGGAGGTTTTCGTTTTTCCGCTCCAGCTTTGCGATCTCCTTTTCCGAGTCGCCTCCCAGGAATAAGCGCATGATCCGGAAGGAAACCCCTACGTAGCTGTCCAGTCGGGCTGCCTTCTGCGCGTCCTTCTTTCGGAGGGCATCGATCTGCATGCGGTTGCTCAATACCTTGTTGTAGGCGGCGCTGATCCAGTCCTGATCCTGGGCCCTGGTAAGAAGCAGGAACCAGATAACGAGCAGCGCCGTTCCGATAAATGCCAAGATAAAAAGGATCATATCGGCGCCTCCTTTAAATCTTCACGTTGCTGAACTTCCTGGCCAGGATATAGCTGATGATGAAGATGACCAGACCGAAAGTCGCTACAATACGCCCGGCGCCCGGCTTGTAGATCGCGTCCATGAAGCCGGAGCCGGCATATCCGATCACCAGAAGGATGACCAGCGGCATGCAGAGCATGATATTTACCTCCGATTTGGCGGCAGTCATCAGGGTGTCGATCTCCATTTCAATCTCCATCTTGTCACCGATGATCTGCTGCGTTTCCCGGATGATCTCATCCGTGCGGCTGGACTTGCCCTCGATCGTCTGATACACGGAAGCGAAACTGGCCACGTCCTCCAGACCGCACCGCTCAGCAAAATCGGCAAAGCCCTCGGAAAGGGGGATGGCGTTGTAGAATTTCCGCAGGATAATGTCCACTTCGGTGATGATGTCACTATCGTCGGAATAAATCAATGCCAGGTCCTCACGGGCGCTTTCCAGCGCTTTCAGCACCGGATTGCCTGCCCGCATGGCCACGGACATGGCCTCCAGAAGATCGAAAAACTGTGTGCGGAGGGTCACGAGCCTCTTTGCCATGCGCTTGCGCTGCCCCAGAAAAATATTGACGGTTCCGACGACGGCGCCGCCCAGGATAGAGAGAAGAATGATCTTGTAAAAGACGAAAAGTACCGCAAAGCCCGCAGCGAAGCCGATTAGGAAGGACAGGATATGATCCCAGATCGTGTCGCGGCTCATTCTGTAATCAGGGACGACCAACCTCCGGACCGGTTGGGTGAACTCGACATTGTGTTCGGTTGCATTTTCATATGTACTCATATCCCGCTCCTATATCGTTCGGTCAACGCCGGCGTTACGCAGCTTCTGGGTGTTGACCATGGGGTTTTCCGTACGCATGAGTTTGCCGACTACCTTGTTCTTCGAGCTGCCGGGCAGCTCCCGGAATTCATACAGCGTGTTCGTTTCATATTTTTTGTTCAGCGCGTCATAGCCCAGGATCTCCACGATCTCCACGGTCTTCCTGCTCTTGTCCCGGAGCCTGGACAAGTGGATGATGATGTCCACGGCCGAAGCGATTTGCTTGCAGATCGCTTCCTGAGGCAGACCCGCAGCCCCCTGAAGGACCATCGTTTCCAGACGACTGAGCATATCCGCCGAGGAGTTGGCGTGACCGGTGGAAAGAGAACCGTCGTGTCCGGTGTTCATAGCCTGGAGCATATCCAGCGCCTCAGCACCGCGGACCTCACCCACGACGATGCGGTCTGGACGCATTCGAAGGGCGGATTTGATCAGCGCGGTGATGGTGATGGCGCCGCTGCCGTCCGGACCGGCGTTCCTAGTCTCCAGCCGGACCAGGTTGTCGATGTTTTTGATCTGAAGCTCGGCGGAGTCTTCGATAGTGATGATGCGTTCATCTCGCGGAATGAAATTGGAAAGAGCGTTGAGGAAGGTCGTCTTGCCGCTGCCGGTGCCGCCGCTGACGAAGATGTTGTATCTTGACCGGACAAGGAGCTCCAGTACCTCCGCGACCTCCGGCGTGATGGAGCCGAATTCGATGAGCTTCCGGACGGTCATTGCCTCTTTCGGAAAGCGCCGAATCGTAACGATGGGGCCGTTGAGCGCAATGGGCGGCATGACGACGTTAACACGCGAGCCGTCCTCCAGGTGTGTATCGACGATGGGCTCGCTTTCGTTGACGACGCGGCCGGATTGGGAAACGAACTTGGTGATGATGGTTTCCAGCTCCTGCTGGCTTTCAAAGTGGTTTTCCAGCTTGCTGAGTCGACCGCTTTTCTCAACGAAAATACTGTCATACCCGTTGATCATCACCTCGGTGATGTCGGTGTCGGCGATGATCTGCCCCAGAACGCCCAGCCCCCTGATCGCTTCGAAAACAGCGTCCCGGATGTGCTTTTTCTCTTTGAAATTCAAGGATGCCAGTTCCCGATAGGCTTCATCCCTGCCGCTTCTTGCCAGTTCGACTCGTTCTTCTAACGCAGAATTGATCAGATTCTGCATCTGTTCATCGCTCATGACCGTCAGATCAGGGTGACGGTGTACGACCGCCTTCAGCTCTGCGATCAATTCGTTAACAGCGATGTCTTTCACTTGTCTACCCCCTTATGCCAGCCGATTTATCTATCGCTAAAATACCCCGCCGATAGCGTTTTATAGACGATAATCGGGTCTGAAGACTGGACCAGCGGCAGACTGATGATCCGCACTCCCTGAATCGGATTTTTGTGTGCTCCTTTATTGGAGACAACGACGAGTTTATCGATGATCCGCTGATAAGTCGTGCTTTGCGTGCAGAATTGCCCGCATTTTGTCAGACAGGCTTGAGAACCATCTGACACCATCATCACGACATCCGACTGTTCCATCAGGAAGCGATTGATCTGGTTGCAGTCGCTTCCCATATCAATCACCAGTTCGTCCACGCCAGATGCGCAACCTTCAATCAGTCTTTTGACGTCATCCAACGTCAAAATACTCAGATCATCATAATTATCAGGATGGCAAAGGTAATATATCCCGGAAGCGCTGTCCTGCTGGCGAATCCCCTGAATGAGGACTTCGACATTAGTATCCAGTTTCTCTAATACCGTGCTTATGCTTTTTCCGCTCTCAGCAAAATAAAGCGGTGAACTGGAAAACGGTTCTAGATCCAGATACATCGTCTTATGCCCGCAAGCAATCAGATTCGTTGCATATGCCAGGGCAACAGTAGTTTTTCCACAGCCTCCCGCAGGTGACCATACGGCAGTAATGCCGGCTCGCTTTCCTCCGCTGCTTCTGCTGACAGATATATTGGAGTACTTTTCGATAGCAGTGCTGAGTAGGTTGGATATCCTTTGATATTTGTTGATCAGCTCCAGATCAGTGCCGTCACTGGCCTCCGAATTGTTAGTATCATGCAAGACAAGTGGCAGCAGGATCTTATTCAATTTCACACCACTCAGCATCTGCGGCTCGATCAATGCGATATCGAACTCCTGGCTTTCCGTAAGAGTCCGAAAACGCTCCGCATTTGTGCTGATGCTGACAAGAATTTCTTCCGAGTAACGCTTTGCAATTACTCGGGAAAGGTGTTCTGTATAGCCCGTATCACTGCATGCTATCAGCAACTGGATCTTTCTCATTTTTAATGATCACCTTTCTTTCATGACTATGGCAAGAGTAATATTATCTGCTTCTCCACGTTGGATTGCTTGATTTATAATACTCTCCATGGTCTTCCGAATTGTTTTCTGTTTTATCCCTTTCACACTTTGCGCAATTTCATCAGGAGATATCCGTTTAAACACTCCATCAGTACACAACAGGATTACCCCTTCTGGCATTGGACCCTCATCATATTGTGGAATCAAATGATCTGATTGCCCTATATACTGTAAAAGTTTTCCGTTTTCCGCCTGATCAATCGTTAGTTGTTTGATCTCACCGGTATAACACAAGAAAACCCGACAGTCTCCAACATGGACAAGATAATAGTAGTTATCTATGAGTAACAGCGCAGAAACCGTAGTTGCTGCACGGCGCTCATTCCCATTAAGAGTCTGCGCGATATTTTGATTAATCAAGAGAATACGATTTCGGAGGTCTAACCCTAATCTGGATATAGCATCCACTGCCTCAAACCAGTCCGCCAACATTTGAACAGTTATACTGGCCGCCTTTTCACCATCGGTTGTGCTACCGACGCCATCGCAGATTACAGCAAGGAGAACCCGTTGTCCTTCAACATCACGGACTCCAATCATTAAACGATCCATATTAGTTGATCGCTTGTTTTTACAGCTTAATCCATCAAAGACCCACATTTTCTACATCCACACTTCAACTAGAAGTCAATCACGTTAGCTAAGTGTTTGCAGACTCATGACTACGATCGATACGCTCACCTTAACTATGAACCTTACAACACTCGGCTTTTGAAAAAAGGCAGACTTTATGAACCACCGTACAGCAATGCGGGAATGCCTCCACATTCTCCTGCTCGAGATGTTCCTTCAGTGCTTTGTATGAGGCTCAGATATTTCCGGAAAAATACATGATCAGACTAGTCTCCGCTTCAAGCAGACCATACTCATGAATACATCTTCTTATTCGTTTGACTGACCTGAATTGGCTTTTCCCTCTCCCCCACCCCGGAAAACAGAGGGGGGATCACGAGGATCAGGAAAGAAAAGGAGAGTATATTTAATAAAAGGCCAACAAAAGTATTTCCAGCACAAGCCCCGCGGAACGGCGACAGTGCGCCGTTCCGCAAGACCAGTCCGGAAACATAAAAAGCGGTGTCGAGTGTAATACTCAACACCGCCTGATCCAATATCAGAGCGTAACACAAATAACCCGTATATACCAACTAAGCCCCTCTTGAAAAAGGAGCATCAGTTGGATATAATGGGCCTACGGTGCAGACACTAGGGTCTGTTGTGTTGAGTGGTCATGTCACTCATCATAAGGGCATGGCGGGTTGCCGCTCGCCATGTCCTGCCGCTTTTTATGTTTCTTTTAACAGTTTATCAAGTATTTCCAAAAATGCAAGTGTTTTTTTCTGGTGAAAGCGTAGAATACTTACATCTGGTAATGCATTTCCGCAACTTTATGTTGCATGCTACTCTTCTCAATCCAGCCCATTATAAATGTGTATTATGAAATCTTTCGTTCTTAGAATAACTGCCCCATATTATTTTACTCGACCATTCTTCATCCCACCATGGTACCGTCAGAAAAAACAAGCAGGATTCCGACAGGGTGCTTTCGATGTGAAGTGCGCTCTGTCGTTTCGTTTTTTGTTCAGCTTTTGTCGACTGAAAACGCCTCCTTCTCCATGGACTGATCAAGGAATCTTTAACGCTCACATATCTTCTAATCTTCTTAACACCTACACAATATATGAGTATCTTCCTACACATGAATTCTTACGGCTTACTTTCGGATCCTATCATAGTACACTATCCTTGTCAATATATAGCAGGATGGTGATGTAAATGTAGAGATATGGTATGGTCCGGATAAAACTGTTGGACATGATCCAAAAACGGGGTATCAGCAAGAATAAGCTGAGCCAGAGGGCTGAAATGCAGAGGACACAGCTGAATAATTATTGCAACAACACAATCGCCCGTCTTGATGTCGACGTTTTGGGAAGGCTTTGCACTGTCCTCGAATGCGAGATCGGCGATATTCTGGAGTTCATTCCCCCGGAAGGGTAAAAGGACACCTCGGTGCCAAAAGCGCCGAGGTGTCCGATTTTCTACAGTATGGAGACGAGCGTGGTTGCTCGCCCCTCATATGATAATGCTTTAACTGAATAGATCATGTCCGCCGAGATGGCCTCTTCTACTCTTTGCCTGATGCTGTTCATTCGCCGGACCCATTCCATTTGATCCCGGGCCTCGAGTTGTTCAGTCACACCTTCTCGTTCGGCGTATTGCTTCATCAGCAGGTCAAACATCTCATTTGCCGACTGATCGACTTCTTCCAGATGGGCATTCAGTTTTCCGCTGAGAAGCATGGCAGTGTAGATGCTTTCGTGGTGCTGCTGCAAAAAT
>JAEEGL011442727.1_pt1 | contig 14077 bp, 10 predicted proteins | sample 9134231 | NCBI WGS metagenome assembly JAEEGL01 (sample SAMN16246548, study PRJNA631951) | gut metagenome | biome: gut microbiome; feature: rumen; material: fiber-attached | host: Bos | place: Iran: Karaj | collected 2018-10 | reverse complement strand
ATTCCGCCAGCCGTTGGATAAAATCCAGCACCAGCCCCGCCTCGTTCTCCCTCGCCGGCCGTATGGTCAGTTTCTTGTTCTGCTCAGTCATTTTTCTTTTCTTTTCAGACTGCAAAGATACGATTTTTTAGTCAATCGTGAAAAAAAAACAGCTCCACATGAGTATGGAGCTGATTCATTATTGTTATAATCGGTCGGTTTTTACGCTTTCAGCAGGAAGTCGATATTGCTTCGGAGACCGTACTCTTTGGTGTTCTCCATCTTCGTCTTGAAGACTTTCATTTTGTTGGGCTTGCCGATGAGTTTCAGCTTGCCGTTCTCGAGCAGCAGGGCCGTGGCTTCGCGGATGGCGGCGACGGTGGCTTTGGGGTTGACCATGATGTATTCTTTCAGACGGTCGTCGCGGGTCTCGCCGCCGTGCTTCGGGTCGAAGAAATCGGTGTAGTGCGGGTTGATCTGGAACGGCACGATGCCCATGCAGTCGAATGAGGCGGGCATGACGATAGGCATGTCGTTGGTGGTGCAGAGGGTAGGACCCGCCACGTTGCTTCCGGCGCTCCAGCCCATGTAGGGCATGCCGTCGAAGGCGCGCTGGCGGATGGCCTGCATCAGACCTGTGCGCTGCAGTTCGCGGACCAGATGGAAGGTGTTTCCACCACCCACGGCTACACAGTCGGTATCATAAACAGCATTGATGGGCAGCGCCTTGTGATGGACACTGGTAAGCTTCACGCCGAACTCTTTGTACACGGCAGCCACTTTCTTCTCGTAGGCGTCGTAGCTCTTGGTGAGTCCGCCTTCGGCAAGGCTAACGCCTGCATAGGGGATAAACAATACCTTTTTGACATTGTGCCGTTTGCAGAAGTCGGCAATCATGTCTTTGCACCAGCCCAGATAGGCTTCGCCACGCATGGTGCTATTGCTGATAAGGAGAAGGTTGCGTTTGTCCATATTGTGTTGATTTTTAAAAGATTGTTCTGTTTTGTCTAGTATAACTAGTACTACTAGTTAAAGATCCAATGTTGCGTATGTTGCATTTTGTTCGATGAACTCGCGGCGCGGCGGCACATCGTCGCCCATAAGCATGCTGAAGGTACGGTCGGCGCTGGCGGCGCTGGCAATGGTGATCTGACGCAGCTGGCGGTTTTCGGGATCCATGGTGGTCTCCCACAACTGTTCGGGATTCATCTCACCAAGACCTTTGTATCGCTGCACATGTACGGCACTCTCTTTGCCTCCACCCAATTCGTCGATGGCGCGGATGCGGTCGTCTTCGGTCCAGCAATAGACATTCTTCTTGCCTTTTTTGACAGAATAGAGTGGGGGAGTGGCCAGGTATACGTATCCGTTCTCTATCAGCTCCGGCATGTAGCGGAAGAAGAAGGTGAGCATCAGGGTGTCGATGTGCGAACCATCGACATCGGCATCGGTCATGATGATGACTTTGTGGTAACGCAGACCCTCCATGTTGAGGGCTTTGCTGTCGTCGACGGTGCCGACTTTTACGCCCAGGTCGGTGTGGTTGGTGCGGATTTCTTCGCTTTCAAAGGCACGGTGCTGCAAGGCTTTCTCTACATTGAGGATTTTTCCTCGTAAAGGTAGAATGGCCTGGAAACGACGGTCACGTCCCTGTTTGGCACTTCCGCCTGCCGAGTCGCCCTCGACAAAGAATATCTCACATACCGACGGGTCGCCGTCTTGGCAGTCGGCCAGTTTTCCTGGCAGTCCGCCGCTGCTGAACACGGTGCCGCGCTGTACCATTTCGCGGGCTTTGCGGGCGGCTTGGCGGGCACGGGCGGCGAGAATGACCTTCTCGACGATGGTCTTGGCCTCGTTGGGGTGCTCCTCAAGATAGTTTTCCAACATTTCGCTGACGGCGCTGTCCACAGCTCCGCGCACCTCGGTGTTGCCCAGCTTGGTCTTGGTCTGTCCTTCGAATTGGGGCTCGGCAACTTTGACGCTGATGATGGCGGTGAGGCCTTCGCGGAAGTCGTCACCACTGATGTCCACTTTGGCTTTGGCCAGCATACCCGATTTGTCGGCATAGTTTTTCAACGTGCGGGTGAGACCGCTGCGGAAACCGGTAAGGTGGGTGCCGCCTTCATGGGTGTTGATATTGTTGACGTAGGAATGCAGGTTCTCGCTGAACGAGGTGTTGTACTGCATGGCGATTTCGATGGGGATGCCCTGACGCTCGCCTTCGATATAGATGCAGTCGGGCATCAGGCTTTCGCGGTTTTCGTCAAGGTATTTGATAAAATCTTGCAAACCTTTCTCGGAGAAGAACCGTTGTCTGTGGGGAACGCCCTGTTCGTCACGGTTCCGTTTGTCTTCGATGGTCAGTTCGATGCCTTTGTTGAGGTAGGCCAACTCGCGCAGACGGTTTTCAAGGGTGGGGAAATCGTATTCTGTAACGGTGAAAATCTTGGGGTCGGGGTGAAACTGGATGCGTGTGCCCCGCTTTTCGGTCTCGCCGACTTGCTTGACAGGGTAGAGGGGCAGTCCGCGGCTATATTCTTGACGGTATACCTTACCGTCGCGGTACACCTCGGCAGTCATGTGGTCGCTCAGTGCGTTGACGCAGCTGACACCGACACCATGCAAGCCTCCGGAGACTTTATAGGAGCCTTTGTCGAACTTGCCGCCGGCATGCAGAACGGTCATCACCACTTCGAGTGCCGAACGGTGCTCTTTTTCATGCATGTCTACGGGTATGCCGCGACCATTGTCCTCCACGATGATGGAATTGTCCTCCTCGATGGAGACCGCTATCTTGTTGCAGTAACCTGCAAGGGATTCGTCTATGGAATTGTCTACAACTTCGTATACCAGATGGTGCAGTCCACGGAAATTGACATCGCCAATATACATGGCGGGACGCATTCTCACAGCTTCCAAACCTTCCAGAACGGTGATGTTGTTTGCGCTATAATTCTCTTGTTTCGAAATGTTTACTTCGTCGCTCATTATGTCTTTTCATTATTTGATTGAAGATGCAAAATTACTCATTTTTTGTCAAATAGAGGCTTTTTTCTTGCAAGAATTATCAACAAACTGTGAAAAAAATATTTTATCATATAATAAATTGTAAATCAATTTATAATGTATTGTTTCTGGGATACGTTGACATTCTTGGGGGATACCCATGACAACAAGGTGGATTATTTTTATTAACTTTGCATTTTGTTTAATTTATATATAATGTTGAAAAAACTTTCGATATTGCTGACTTTGTGTGTGTTGCTGACGACAGTTGCTGCTCAGGAATTCCGTTGCGGCGTGACGGTGAACTATCAGAAACTGCAAAGTACCACGCAGCAATACGAGACAGGCGATATCAAAATTTTTGAGACTATGAAGCGCGCCATTGAGGATTTCGTCAACACTCGTCGCTGGACTAACTTGGAACTGGAATACCATGAGAAACTGGACTGTTCTATCAGCATTATCCTCTCGGAACGCACCTCCGCCACCGATTTCAAGGGACAGATCACGGTGCAATTGCGCCGTCCGGTATATAACTCCAATTACACATCGGGTGTTTTCAACTACATTGAGAACAATGATTTTATGTTCTCCTTCAACGAGAGTCAGCCATTGGAGTTTGACCCCAACACCTTCTACGACAACCTTTCCTCGACATTGGCTTTCTATTGCTACATCATGCTGGGCATGTACTTTGACTCGTTCGGTCCCAATGCGGGAGAGCCTTTTTATGAAGTGGCACGTAACATTTCGCAGACGGCGGGAACGACAAGCTACAAAGGCTGGAGGTCGAACGACAGCCAAAAGGCCCGCTACTGGTTTATGGAGAATCATACCAATTCGGCTTACGAAGCGTTGCATAGTGTCTATTATTACTATTATCGTCTGGGTCTTGACATGATGACCAAAGACCAGCCAACGGCACGTAGGAACATTATTCAAGCGCTCCGCTATCTGCAACAAGTGCACAAAGTCCGTGTCAACCTGCTCTCGGTTACGCAGTTTATCGATGTCAACATTGCCGAGATAGTTTCCATCTTCACTCCAGCACCGAAAGACGAACAGCAGGAGGTGTACAATATCATCAAAGATATTTCACCTATCAATGTTACAAAATTGAAAGATTGGAAGATACAATAGTTTTGAACAAAAAACAGATTATATAAAACCTTGTCAAGCAAACAATAAAACAAACTTTGAAATCTTTTAACTCAAATATATCATGACCCAAATACCCATTCAAAAAGAGGTGATCGACCGTATCGCCGCCGAAAACAAAATAACCAATCCGGGAAAAGCCTCCATCCGCGAGATGCGCAAGATGATTCAAGATGTGGAAAAAGCCACCGATATTCGTTTTGTGAAGATGGAGATGGGCATTCCCGGTCTGCCAGCTCCCAAAGTGGGTGTGGAAGCCCAAATCGAGGCACTTCGCAGCGGAGTGGCTTCTATCTATCCTGAAATTTATGGCACCGCCGATTTCAAGAAGGAGGCTGCCCGTTTTGTGAAGAACTTCCTCGATATCGATGTCACCCCCGAATGCTGTGTCCCCACCGTAGGCTCCATGCAGGCGGGTTTCGCCAGTTTCCTCACCTTGACACGCTATGATGCCAAGAAGACCAAGGTTCTGTTCATTGATCCGGGTTTCCCTGTGCAGAAACAGCAATGCCGTGTGCTGGGTATCCCCATGAAGGCGTTCGATGTGTACGAATACCGTGGCGACAAACTCCGCGACAAACTGGAAGAGGAACTCCGTGACGGTGACGTGGCCTGCATGATCTTCAGCAGCCCCAACAATCCCGCATGGTTCTGCTTCACAGAGCATGAACTGCAGATTATCGGCGAGATGGCCAACAAGTACGGCGTTGTGGTAATGGAAGACTCGGCTTATTTCCTGATGGACTTCCGCAAAGACTACAGTGTTCCCGGCCAGCCCCCGTTCCAGCCTACAGTGGCCAAATACACCGACCTTTACGTTATCATGATTTCGGGCTCCAAGAGCTTCAGCTATGCCGGTGAGCGTATCGCCATGATGGTGTGTAGTCCCAAACTGTTCAACATGGATTGCCCCGATTTGTCCCGCTTCTATAGCCAGACACAGCTGGGACGTGCCTTGATTTTCGGCACGCTTTACTGCCTCAGTTCGGGTACCGCCCACAGTGTGCAGTATGCCATGGCTGCCATGCTTAAAGGCGCCAATGACGGTACGTTCAACTTTGTCAAGGACATCAAGGAATATGGTGAGAAGGCTGGTATTATGAAGAAACTCTTCACCGACAACGGCTTCTTTATCGTTTACGACAAGGATATGGGTGAGGATATCGGCGACGGTTTCTATTTCACTTTCTGCTATCCTGGTTTCGACGGTGTCGACCTGCTCAACGAGTTGATCCGTTACGGTATCAGCGCTATCGCTCTCGACATTACGGGCAGTCACAAGCAGGGTATCCGCGCCTGCGTGGCTTTGGTACAGCGTGACCAGTTCCCCGACCTCAAGGTGCGTCTGGAAAAATTCCATGCCGACCATCCGTTGAAGTAATCATCTGACCCTTTTGAATCCCTGTGCCGGAAAGAACGCTCCCTCTTTCCGGCACATTATAATAGCATCGCATCATGGCAATAGAACAAGCGTTACAGTCTGGCTTTGTGCTCCAAGGCGGAGCTTATCGCTACGAGATAGTTAAGGCTTTGGGACAGGGCTCTTTCGGCATTACCTACTTGGCCAATGCCAAGATTGAAGGTCCCCTGGGTGTTGTCGATATGAAGGTGGCCATAAAGGAGTTCTTTATGAAAGAGGTCAACGGCCGCAAGGACAGTGTGGTTACGAGTGCCTCCAGCAAAAACAATCTCTTTGTGGACTATCGACGCAAATTCCGGAGAGAGGCTTTGAATCTGAGCAAGATGCATCATCCGCACATTGTCAGAGTGGTGGAGTCGTTCGATGCCAACAACACCACCTACATTGTCATGGAATTCATTGAAGGTGGGAGTTTGGATAACCGTATTGCCCAGAAAGGCGCATTGTCGGAGGAGGAGTCTTTGCGACTGATTCGCCAAATAGGAACGGCGCTTGCCTATATGCACTCCAACCGCATGATTCACTTGGATATGAAACCGGCCAATGTGATGCTCAATGGCAAAGATGATGCCGTGTTGATTGATTTCGGACTCTCTAAGCAATACGATGAACAAGGAGAACCTGAGTCGAGTACCAAAGTGGGCGGCGGCACACCGGGATATGCACCTATTGAACAGTCGGCATATCGTGAAGGGAAGGATTTCCCCATTACGATGGATGTGTATGCCATGGGCGCTACACTGTTCAAAATGCTCACGGGAAAACGTCCGCCGGAGGCATCCGATATTTTCAATGACGGATTTCCTTACGGCATGTTGGAAAGTTGTAACGTGAGTGCCACGGTGATAGATGCCATTGCCAAGTCTATGCAGTCTAAAAAAATGGACCGTTTCCAGTCGGTTCCGGAATTCATCGAGGCACTGTCACCCGATACCGATGAGTCGACATCTATGACTGGTGAGGTTGAAGTGGAGGCGGTTGAGGTATCAGATCCTGCTGATGGTCCGCAGGAGGAAGAACCTGTGTCTGATGGTCCGATGGGAGTTCCCGAACAGGGAACGAACGACACGAAAGAAAAGGCGCGCAAACCTAAAGTGCTACTTGTTGCTGCATCCATTGCACTTGTGGTTGTTGCCATAGTATTGCTCGTTGTCCGTTCTAAAAACACTGAAAGTTTAAACAACATTCAGGTGGATTCTGTTGTTCAGACAGTTGAGAATCAGATTTATATGGTTGACGGTAAAGAATGCCGTTATTCGGGTTCTTGGGTGAACGGTATGCCTGAAGGTGATGACTGTGTGCTTATCTACAATGCCAATGATTCCGATGGACGTATGTCGTTTAAAGGTTCCATGTCGGAAGGACAACGTGTGGAAGGCAAATTAATGTACAAGGACGGTGAGTATTACGAGGGTACATTTGTTAACGACAATCCTTACAATGGGGAATGGCACTACAAAAACGGAAAACTGAAATGTGTGGTTACCAACGGTAAGGATGGTGCGATTCAAAAACAAGGAAATACCGACCCCTCAAAAGTAAATAATAACGTTACTAATAATAACTCTGGAAATACGGTTCCTGATAAAAAAGGTGAAGATGTATCACGAAAAACTGATAAAGGAGTCAATGACATATTGAAACTTCTTTAAGAAATAGTATTTTCGCATGAGTACTATATTCTGTCTAAGAAAAAAGCTCACAGGGATTTGTGAGCTTTCTTTTTTTGGAGGAATGTCTATACGGGTTTTATTTTTTGATAAACTTTGTTGACTGATTGTTGTTGCGTATCAGGTACAATCCGTGAGGCAGATGGCTGATATCCATTGTGCCATGACCTTCAGATAAGGTGATGCTTCCCACAATTCGTCCGTGAATGTCGTAGAGGATGGCTGTTCCGTCGGTTCCGTCGATGCAGAGGATGGAGGCGGCGGGATTGGGATATACCCGCAGAGCCAAAGGTGCATCGGGATGGGAAATACCTACACCAGGAATCCATTCGTAGCATCCCATGTCGATACGGCCGTTGCGGAAACGGTTGTTGCCCTCGATGTCGCTGGTGAAGATTCCGCTGTGCAAGGTGTCGCCGGCGTCAACCAGAGGAGAAAGACTGCTCAGGTGCCAGTCGCCTAATGTGTTGGAATAGCCTCGAGTGGTGTCGGGCATCATAAAGAAAGGTCCGATGCCTTGTAGCGGACGGTTCTCATGAAGGAGACAAACGTTGCTGCAAGTATCAGTCCAATCCATCCCCTCGATGGCGGAAAAGGTGACACGTCCATTGTCGGTTGTGGTCAACTGGCTTTCATTGTTCCAAATGATACAGTTGCGTATAATTACGTTGCGGTTTTGGATGCCTACGCCGTTGTTGCTAACGATGTCACAATTGATAAGATGCCCACCCACTCCATTCACACCAAAAATATCGTTGTGTGCTATCAGGCAACTGGTGGCTTTCCCATCCAAAAGGGTAAGACCGCCGCAATAGTTGTTGTGTACGAAAGTGGAATAGAGAAGACCACCGTCGACAGAGACAGCGGGAAGCGTTGAGTCGCCAGTGTGGCAGTCCCGGATAGTACAGTATTCCAGTCTCAGATTGTCGTCAACGTTAATGGCGGCAGCATAGTTGTCGGAATAGCCATCGGCAAAGGTCAGGTGGTCAAGGGTGGTGGAATTTGTCAAAGAAGGTGTCCTCGCAATACGGCGAACGCCCATTCCGCTCAGAATACTGGGTGCCGTGCTGTCGCTACGGTCATGGAGACCGGTTTCGGTGCCATTGAATCCTCCAGATATTTTAAGACCTGAGGGGATGACAAAAGCTTCATATCCGGTTGTGTCGCCATAATATGTGCCGCTTTTAATCCATATCTTGCCGCTTTTGTAAAGACCGCGCAGTTTCATGGCTGACAGCAGATTCGGATTTCCTTCAGCCCAGGAGGAACCGTCTCCGGTGCCTTCGGCGTCGATATAGATAGTGTCGAGTATGGAACCCAGTCCGCTAGGAACAATATTGATGACGGCAGCCTGATCGCCAGAGAATCCGTTTAGCGAAGTGAGAGAGTAATAGTTGTCGGTGTAGCCGCCCCAGCCGAAGTTAAAGTGGAAATAGCCATTGTTGTTATAGCCGTCACAAACGAAAGCGTGTCCTCCGGAGTTCCCCGATCCGCTATAGTATACCGGCAGTCCGAGATCAAGGTCATGACGCAGTTTCGAAGTCCATTCATCGTTCGAAAAGTCGCTCTTTCTGATATAGTTGCATTCTGTATAGCCAAAATAGAGCAAAGCCTGTGGCACATTGTTGCTATAGGCTCCACTGCCGGAGGTGTGCTGAGCGTATTCGTATGTCATTTTCACGGCAACGCCACAATGATAACACAGCAGTGACACAGCATGTTGTTGGTCGGCGGGAGAATAACGGTTGACAGAGATGGGCATTTTGGTATAGTCGTAGTATGCCGAGTCGAAATAGGCCATCAGATATCCGTAGGCGGGATGAGCATAACCACGATGGTAAAAGCCTACATTGGGATACTGATGGTAACGGATAATCTGCGCCATGGCGGTGGCGACACATCCGGTGACACAGTGCCCGTTGGAACCGTTTGCCCACTCAGGGCAGTAGTTGTTGTAGCCTGCACCCTGTTCCCAACGGGTCTCTATCAGGGGCTGCACGCTTTTTGTACTTTTGGTATCGTAGAAACTGTTGTCGTGCTGAATCAGTGCAACCCATTCCTTATGCCATTCTTTTTGGTCTTCGACGATTTCCTGTGGCAGTGATGTACAGGATAGCACTCCTTGAATGTCAGCACTGCAGTTTTCCATCCATCCGATAAAATTCTCAGGCAGGTCCTTGCGGCGATAGTCACCGTTGAAAGAGTAACACATGATGGGCGGCAGGTTGTCGTCGGCACTGACAATGATAAAACCGATGTTGTCGATATTGAAGACAAACATCAGGGTATCGCCGGCGGTACTGTTCCAACTGTCACAGAGTGTGAGTGTGGACTGGCTGTAGCGGCTTTCGTTCACTGTAAGAAATTGTCGTGCAGCGGCGCGGGCGGTCTCTGAAAGTACAGGATGTGCAAACAGTGTCGGCATCGACGTCAGTGCAAGAAGAAGGAAAAGATATGATTTCTTCATTTTGAAGGTTTTTGCTTAAGTATTACTATTTATGTTCCAACAGAAACTGTTTGACATGGTCGATGACAATTCCGGCACGGATGTCAAATGCTTCACGGGTGGCGTATCCGATATGAGGAACAAGCACACAGTTGGGTGCTTGCAACAGGGCGTGGGTTGATGGCAGCGGCGGTTCCGTTTCGAACACGTCGATTCCGGCGCCTGCCAGTTTTCCGTTTTGTAATGCTTGGGCCAATGCATCCATGTCGACCACGTTTCCGCGGGCCGTATTGATAAGGATGGCCGATGGCTTCATCAGAGCAAGCTTGGAAGCGTCAATCAGGTGATGTGTCTCTGCGTTCAACGGGACGTGCAGGGTTACAATGTCACTTTCTTGCATCAGTTGGTCGAGTGTTGTATAGTGTGCGCCTAATGCAGATACTTCTGGATGCTCGCTGCGGTTATAGGCCAAAAGGCGGCATCCAAAAGCAGACAGCAGCCGCAAGGTGGCGGTTCCAATAGCACCTGTGCCGACAACACCAACGGTCTTTCCGTGTAATTCGCGACCCAAGAAATTGTTACGCGTTCCCCCCTTGCGAATGTCGTTGTCGAGCGACGTGATGCGACGCATGACGTCGAGCATCAGTCCTACAGCCAATTCGCTGACAGCCACGGTGGAATAGCCTGCGGCATTCTGAACGGTGATGTTGTGCTCCTGGCAGTAAGCAAGGTCAATATGGTCCAGTCCGGTGAAAGCAACCGAAAGCATTTGCAGTTTGGGGCAGGCGGAAAGAACGGTCTGAGGCAGTTTGATGTTGGAGATGATGGCAATGTCGCAGTCTTTCATGCGCTCGACAAGCGCAGACTCTGATTCGTTGCGGTCAAGATAGTATTGGAAACAATGACCGTCGGCAGCAAAGTTACGACGAATCTCTTCAAATTGTTCTTTGTTGATTCCAAGGGGTTCAACACATACAATGTTCATGGTCGATGGTTTTAGAATAATAATACGAAAGTAAAAAACGGTAAAATGAAAAATTTATTTTACCGTTTCTTTTTTACTGAAAAACCGAAGGAACCCAACTTTTCTCCCAGTCCGTAGTATTTTCCGTGGGAGTAGGCCAATGGAGAGGCATGGTTTAATTGAAATGCACCTGTAGCTTTGTCAATCAGTTTTTCTTCGGCGTTGATGGCTACCACGTTGGCGATAAACATGTCATGGCTTCCGAGCTCTCGTATTTCCAGTACCTGGCATTCAATGTTTAACGGCGATTCGGCGATGAGGGGTGCTTTCACAATCTGCGCAGGTTCGGGCGTGAGATGCATTTCTTTGAATTTGTTGACATCTCGTCCGCTTTTAACACCGCACCAGTCGGTGGCTCTGGCAAGAGATTCAGTTGTCAGATTGATGACAAACTCTTTGTTTTGGGCGATAATGTCGTGCGAGTGCCGCTCCTTTCGTACAGAGATGTAGCACATGGGAGGGTCGCTACATAATGTGCCTGTCCAGGCAACGGTGATGATGTTGTAATTCTCCGGACTGTCGCCGCACGATACCATAACGGCGGGCAGTGGATAAATCATCGTTCCGGGTTTGAAGGCAACTTTCATTGCTTACTCTTTGAATTTCTTTTCCAGTTCGTCGACCCAGTAGTGGAACTGCTTGTCGGTTTCGTTGAGATTGGCAACCGTCTTGCATGCGTGGAGCACAGTGGCGTGGTCTTTGTTACCGCATTGGAGTCCGATGATGGCAAGCGAAGATTTGGTCATCTTCTTGGCGAAATACATGGTCAACTGACGTGCTTGTACAATTTCACGTTTGCGAGTGGGCGACTGGATACTCTCGATAGGAAGTTTAAAGTAGTCGCATACCACCTTCTGAATATAGTCGATGGTGATTTCGCGCGTAGTGCTTTTAACGAACTTGTCAATCATCTGCTTGGCGAGATCGATGGTGATCTGGCGATGGTTGAGCGATGATTGTGCAATCAGCGAGATGAGGGCTCCTTCCAGTTCGCGGACGTTGGTGTTGATGTTGTAAGCGATATATTCGATTACATCATAGGGCATCTCTATACCGTCGTTAGCCAGTTTTTGTTTCAGGATGGCAATGCGGGTTTCCACATCGGGTGTGCCAAGGTCGGCTGCGAGACCCCATTTGAGGCGAGACAGTAGACGGGGTTCCAAAGTTCCCAACTCAGAGGGTGCTTTGTCACTGGTGATGATTATTTGGCGGTTTTTCTGGTGCAGGTAGTTGAAAATGTGGAAGAAGGCTTCTTGCGTATGGATGCCTTTGGTGGCCCAGAACTGGATGTCGTCAAGAATCAGGAAGTCAATCATCTCATAAAAGTGGATGAAATCGTTCGTGTTGCGGTTTTTCACTGCATCGACATACTGTTGGAGGAACTGTTCCGATGTGACATAAAGTACGGTTTTGTCAGGATCGATTTCTTTGGCCTTGATACCAATTGCGTGAGCCAAGTGGGTTTTTCCGAGACCAACGCCTCCGTGAAGTAGCAGGGGGTTGAAAGCGGTACGACCTGGATTTTCGGCTACGGCATAGCCGGCGGCACGAGCTAGTCGGTTGCAATCGCCTTCCACGAAATTCTCCAGAGTGTAGTTGCCATTCAGCTGGGAGTTGATTTTCATCTTCTGGATGCCGGGATAGATGAAGGGATTGGGAATCTCGTGGTTATTGTCGTCGGATTTGATGACAAGGGGAACATCCTTGGCACGGTTGTGGGTCGCCTGGCGACCGGTGGAAGGAATGTTGGTGGTAATGGGTGTTTCGGCGATGCTGGTATCCATGAGAATACTATATTTGAGCATTCCGTTGGGTCCCAGTTGGAGACGGATGGTGCGTTTTAGCAAGTCGATGAAGTGCTCTTCCAACCACTCATAAAAGAACTGGCTGGGAACGCGGATGGTCAGTACATTATCCTCCAATTGAATGGGGACAATAGGCTCGAACCAAGTCTTGAAAACTTGTTCGTTTTCTGGACCGAGATTGTCTTTGATGATTTTTAAGCAGTTTGCCCAAACGGATTTATAAGTTTGTGTCATTTTAAAATTTTTCAATTGATTTTACAATTACTTACCTCAAACATGTATTTCTTTTTCGTTGTGCAAAGGTCTCACATTTTTTTTTCTCGCTATTTGAAAAAAAAATTTGCACAGTTCGAGTTTTTTTATTAGACAAAGACCCCTTTATTTTTTGAGGGAAATGTAATGAATCTAAAATACCTTATCTCACAATATTTTATTAAAACATTACCTCTTTGAGGGCCTAATAATATACGAACATTTTTTGAATGAAAAAAAAATCTTTCAAAAAAAAACCATTTTTTTTCCTCTTTTTCTGTTGAAAAAAATAACCGTTTGGAATATAATACACTACTTGTATTGATGTTTGTATTGTGTTGAAATTTAATTAAATAATATAAAATATTGATAATCTGAAATCCTTATAATCGGCTCTTTTTGTAGTCTCCACATTTTCATATTTTTCTAAAAAAATGAACTTTTGTTTGTAAAAATCGGTTGATATTTTTTTGCTTTAAAAAATGTTTTTTTCAAAAAAAATACGCTGGTATTTCTTGAAATCTTTTTTCACCGGGAAGATGGAGTGGGGTGTATGATGTGTGTAAAAATAAAATATGGATTATTTCCTTATTATATAAAAAAAAGACGTAACTTTGTAGAACTTTAAAAAATGGAAAAATACTATAATAAATTATAAATTAACTTTTTAAAAATAAAATTCAGAATGAAAACAGCTTATAATTTCAATGCAGGTCCTTGCGTCCTGCCCAAAGAGGCTATCGAATCGACCATCAATGCTATCCGCGATTTTGACAACACGGGTATTGGTCTGCTCGAAATTTCTCACCGTACCCCCGGCTGGGAGCGCACTATGGAAGAAACCCGTCAGCTCTGGCGCGACTTGCTGAACATCCCCGCAGAATACGAAATCCTTTTCCTCGGTGGCGGTGCCAGCACTGGTTTCATGGATGTTCCTGCCAACCTGCTCAATAAAAAGGCTGCCTACCTGCAGACCGGTGTTTGGGCCAAGAAAGCCGCTAAAGAGGCTAAGAATTTTGGCGAAACTGTGATTGTCGCCTCCAGCGAAGACAAGACCTACAGCTACATCCCGAAGGGTTGGACCGTTCCCGCTGACGCCGACTATTTCCACATCACTACCAACAACACTATCTACGGTACCGAGATCCGCAAGGACTTTGCCGCCAACGAAATCAACAATGTCATGCTTGTTGCCGACATGAGCTCTGACATCATGAGCCGTACTGTCGACGTGAAGAAGTACGGAATCATCTATGGTGGTGCCCAGAAGAACGTGGGTGACACAGGTGTTACCGTCGACATTGTCCGTAATGAGAT
>JAEEGL011145840.1_pt1 | contig 14077 bp, 13 predicted proteins | sample 9134231 | NCBI WGS metagenome assembly JAEEGL01 (sample SAMN16246548, study PRJNA631951) | gut metagenome | biome: gut microbiome; feature: rumen; material: fiber-attached | host: Bos | place: Iran: Karaj | collected 2018-10 | reverse complement strand
GGCAGCCCCATGACAAAACGCCGCATCTTGGGCAGCCGCGCCAGCCGGTCGAAATACCGTTTGCGCTCCTGCGGATCGTCCGGAATCTCATCCAGACAGAAGATATCGATAAAGATCCCGCAATTCATCCCCCGCTCGAACTCTTCCCGTGTCCCGGCCGTTCCGCGGCTGTCCCGGATCTTGACGAACGTATTGAAGAAACTGGCGTTGTCCGTCACCGGCGTCTGGAAGAACATCGGCGCCTGGAAAGCGGTCGGGCCGATCTCCAGCAGGCGGTCGTAATCCGCCCGCGGCATGGCCAGGTCGATGTCGTTGTCCCAGGGAATGAACCCTTTGTGCCGCACGGCGCCCAGCAGGGTGCCGCCCATCATCCAGTACCGCAGATGATGTTCCTCGCACACCTCCACGAACCGCCGGACCATGTCCAGTTCCATCGCCCAGATCCGCTTCATCCGGGCGGAAACCTCGTAACCGTCGATCGTCTCTTTCTCCAGATTGATCATTTCCCTTCCAATCGCTTCTGCTTATACCAATAGCTCTCCACCCCGAACTTGTGCGCATCCGCCTCGTACCGGGAGATGACGCCCTTGAACACTTCCTCGTACTGCGGGATGAAAAGCCGCTCATGGCGTTCCGCGCGGGCGATGATCTCATCGGCCAGCGCGGAGGTCAATTCGGGCTGGGATGCACCGCCCGTAAAGCCCGTTCCCTTCAAGGAACCGGGCGAGACTTCCAGGATCCGGTTTTCACTCCCCTGCACGTCCAATTCCACATTCACCGCCTCGATGAACTTGCTCAAGGCCGCCTTCGTGGCGCTGTATACGCTGAACAGCGGAGAGGAAAGCCGGCCGGCGATGCTCACCATCACGGCGCAGGTGAAATCCTTTTCCGCGAGCATCCGGTCATAGAAATGCCGGATAATTTGGATGGGCGCCACCGCATTGACGGAAAAACTCCCCTGGATATACTCCTCCGACAGTTCCTGGAAGAATTTCAGATGACCGAAACCCGCCGTTATGAAAAGCGCGTCGATATCATCCATCCTGTCCAGACAGGAAAAATCCCCCTTCGAAAGGTCACAAGGGACATAAGTCACCCGGTCGCAAGAATACTCAGCCGGGAAAGGATTCTTGTCCACGACATACACGCGCTCCCCCTTCCCGAGAAGGTTGAGCACGATGCTCAGGCCGATGCCCGAGCTGCCTCCGACGACCAGCGCTTTCACTTGACGACGTCCGGATTGGGTTGATGGTCGATGGCCCGGATCGTCCCATGGTACCGCTCCAGGATCGTCTTCTTGATTTCCGTGGTCGATGCGCCTTCGCCGCGAGGGAAATAGAACACAGTCACGCCGAGTTCCTTGAGGTAGTCATACTTGCCCACCCAGTCGTCTCCAACGACGAACACGTCGATGTTCATCTTTTTCACGGCCTCGGTATGGTCCAGCGTACGCTGCGGAATCACGATGTCCGGATACTTGAGGGCCTTGATGATGGCGATCCGCTCCTCGAAGGGAATGATGGGCGGGTTCTTGTAGCTCGCCACCAGTTCGTCGGTGCTGACGCCGACAATCAGCGTATCGCCCAGTCCGCGGGCGTATTCGATCATCTTGAGATGATTGGAATGGAACATGTCGAACGTTCCGGAAGTGTAGACGACGACTCGGTTGTTATACATATCTATTTCTTTTCAAATACTCGGTGTATGGTTTGTCCACATCGAACAAGGTCCCGCTGTGCAGGTTGGGGATCTGCTTGGGTGTCCGCCAATCCGCCCCGAAGGAGGCGGCGAGGCACTCCTCAAAGTGGGCAGGTACGGGAATCTGCAGCATCTCGAACGGCATCAGAACGGTCTTGGATACCCATTCCGTACGCCAGAGCTGGCGGCCAAGCCTGGGGATGATCGACTCACCTACCCAGCCGGTTTCCTCTCCGTTATAATGCGTAATCAGCGCATGGTGCCGGTCCATATAGGAACGGTAGTCCGTATGGGTGACATACTTATAGTACAGATGCTTCAGCCAGTAACTTACCCGCTTGCCGAGGCCCTTTCCGGTCTTCGGACGATAGAAATGGATCATCGTCCGCCATTGGATTGCATGAGCGTTCAAATCGGACAACCCGGCATAATAGCGTTTCCGCACCTCGGGATCGGCCGGGACATGGTCCATGGGAAAAATGTCGATGAAAATCCCTTGATTGTATGGATAACGATAATCTTTCTCGTTTTCGAAGATGGCCGTCGTTTCCGAATTCCGGAGCCGGGAAAAAGCCCGGGCGAAATAGCGGTCCGTCTGCTCGTTCTGGAAGAAATAAGGATGGGAGAACGCCGTGGGGGCGAGCCGGCAAAAACGTTCATAGTCCTCCCGGGGCATGATCAGGTCGATGTCATCGTCCCAGGGGATGAACCCCTGGTGCCGGACGGCACCGAGCATCGTCCCCGCGTGGGCGAACCATTTCAAGCCATTCTCTTCGCAAACGCGGGCGAACTCGTTCAGCAGGTCCAGTTCCACCGCCCAGATTTTCTTCATCCCAACCGAAATGACATAACCGCAACGCGCTTCCTGTTGGAAGAATGACGGATCAAACTGAAGTTTCAATGGCATTATGGCTACTCCTCTTCTTCAATCCGGCAAATGGCACCGGTGTGTGCGAGCATTATGTTTCCGTCATAAAAGAAACAGCCCTCTGGCTCCCAGTCAACGCCCTTGGCCAGCAAGTCATACCGCTTGACCAGCCTTTCTTCGTGCAGGTCCACCACATTGAGATACACATATTGTTTGGCAGGATAGCCCTGGCCAATATACAGACGACCGTCAAAGATACATCCCCCTTGCATATTAATTGCCCTCGTATCAATCATAAAGGCATGAACGATGTCTGAGTCTTCCAGAAAGACTGTACGCTGCCGGACATCCGGAACGACGAAACATGAAATCTTGCACTGACCATGATTCGAATCACCACTATTGTTGTTCCTGGAATAAGTGTACATCTTCCCGCTCTGTGGATCGATGACACAGTTCACATTTCCCATGGAATTCTCCTTGGACATCGGCGGGAAAAAAATTTCCTGGACTAATTCGGCCCGGAAGGAGATGAGCGCCGTGCTGTCCGCATTGAACAGGGGGAAAATCCTATACACCTCCGTCAGACAGCGATTCTCTGAACGGGCCCGCTGGCTGATATAAAGAAGCGGGAAATAATCCCTCGAATCATATTTGTCCGTGCCGAACGTGCTCTGGTTGCTATGGTAGACCGTCGTACTTCCACCTTGCAGCGAACAAGTGTATATCTTTCGCTTACGCGCCACGTCATACAGGCGTATCGCACTTCTGCCGTCCCGTACGAAGAATGCATAATCACCATAAACCGCTGCACTCTGGTGCTTATAGTTCAATTCAGCAAACGGCGTTATCGTCAATGGCCCATCCAGGTCCACCGGCTCCAGTTTAGGGTCGTTCGCCGGTTTCACATAGACGGCAACGGTATCCGGCGACGATGAATCCGGCTCCAGTTCGGGTTCGATGGCAAAGATCTCCTCCTTAACACAAGAAAAGGCTGTGACGACGAAGAAGGATGCCAATAATGCGAAAAGACTAACCCTGCGAGACATGGTTGACAATGGATTTTAACCGGACCTCCGTCCAATAGGTCAGAAGCGGAAAACGAACGGCTTCACGCATGACTCTTATTTCTTTCTTTCCCTGCAACAGACTCATCAGGTAACCGGACCAACTCCTATCACGGAATGCCCTGACATTCCGGACAAATACCCTGGAAGTGATTCCGTCTTGCATGAGGAAAGAGTAGAATTTCCTCAACAACCGCAAGTTGGTATCGTCACGGACAATAGAGAGGGCATCAGGTCCGATTCTATCAAGAAGGTGACGGAAACAAGAATCAAGGGACTCGAAATGGGTGGCCAACTGTGCCTCCGACATTCTGTACTTTTCGTCCCGGGTTATGCGCATCATACGATACCCGTAATCTGCATAAGGCAGTTCCGTGAATGAATCCGCATGGAGATAATACTCCATATTGAAGTGCATATCCTCCGAGAAGAAAAGCGACTCGTCGAAACGGATTCCATTTTCCTTGATGATATCGGTCCGGAAACGTTTTGCCACCTGATAACAATACAAGTAATTCACCCCAGAGGATAAATTCCAATGGGCAGCCAACGCACCAATGCCGAAATCATCCCGCCTAGCTGGAGCGGTTGTCCCGGTCTTCGCCCCGAACTTACGAACTCCGGTAACGACCAAGTCGGCATCCGATTCCATGAGGTGTAGCAGATAGTCCTCCGTCACGATGTCATCCCCATCAACAAAAACGATGAATTCTCCACAGGCATGGTCGATACCATGATTCCTGGCAGAAGCGGATCCACCATTTTCCTTATGGAGTACACGAATCCGCGGGTCCTTTTCCGCATACGAATCGCAAATGGCCCCGCTTCCGTCCGAACTTCCGTCGTCAACCAGCAAAACTTCAAAGTCCTTGAAGTGCTGGAACAGCAGACTGTCGATGTTAGCTTGCAGATAAGGTCCCGTATTGTACACGGGCACGATAACCGACAAAGTAGGGCGTGTGCTCATCAGTTCATTATCTTAATCGTTTTCCGAACAGACGGAGAATCCATCTGAGCGGCTGCAGGATTTTGTCGCCCACCCTATAAGTCAGTGTGGTCTTCGTGTGGTCGCAACCCTTCTTGTACTCTCTTCTCAACGCATCCTCGATGGGATACAGCATCAGTTTCTCATCCGTCAGCCCCCGTCGCTTCATCGCCTTCACGCACGTATAAGTGTGCCAGGCCCTGGACTTATACTCTCCGCTGTTCAGAGAGATGGAGTGCGAATTCTGCCGGTAATAGTACAGTAGTTCATCGATATGGACGGTTTCCCCCACTTCCTCCAATTGGTAGTACATGTCATAATCGACACACCGCTTCATCAAGGGATCGATCCCGGAAGTCTGGTCGTACTTGGCTTTTTTGAACGAGATGAAATGCTTGTACGGCCAGTTACAGGACTCAAGGGCGGTCGATCCATGCAAAGGAATCCCCCGACGTTCCCCGATGACCGTCAGGTTTTCGTCCGTCACATAGAAACCGGAGTAAACCATCGAAGCATCAGGATGCTCTTGATGCGCACGAACCATGATTTCCAGGGCTTCCCGCTTGGCCAGCATATCATCCGGATCAACGAAACCGCAAATCTCTCCTCGTGCTTCGGTGACGCAACGCCCCTTCGTATACCCAGCCCCCCGGTTCCGGTCATTCCGGAAAATGCGGATCCGGGGATTGGCCGACAATTCCTCGTACAATGCGGTCGAATTGTCCGTGGAGCCATCATCAACGATGACAATCTCCCAGTTGTCATAGGTTTGACTGCAGATGCTGTTGACAGCATCCATCAGGAAACAGCCATTGTTGTAATTGGCGATCAGAACGGAAAACAGAGGGGAACCGGTCATATTCTCTACTTGAACATTCTTCTAAAATGATTGATGGTCTTTCCTGCCAAGGATTTTGCCATCGTCTTGAAAACGGGTCCATTGGAGATGGAAGCGAGGCAGTAACCCACACATTCCCAGTAAGAGTGACGCCGATAGATTGCCCTTAACACAATACTGGTCAGTTCATCTCCCTGGGACAGACCGTGTTCCTTCAATAACTTGTCGCTGGCAATGGCCTCTTGCAGCCGGGTCATCGCCTCTTTCCGGGTCCCGCAGAAATTCGAAGTCAAGGAATGCTCACGCACGGTCATCACATAGAGGACATCCTCACAGACCTTGATCGATTTCGCATAGCAGGAAACCTGTGCAGAAAAGTAGTTGTCGTTGCTCCATCTTGTCTCATGGAAGCGGATATGATACTTGTCAATCAGCTCCTTCCGAATCAATTTGCAGGTCACAACGACATATTGGCAGCGTATCTTATTCTCGTCAATCAAGTGTTTGTTATAGTCATGGATGAGCTTAGTCAGATACTCTGAGCGGATGACAGACCGGGAGATGTCCGTATCCAAAACCGAGCAATGGTCAAAAATGACCAAGTCCTCTTCGGCATCAACCATCCCGTCCAGGAACCCGCCCAGTTCTTCCGTAAAGAAATCGTCCGCCCCGATGAACATCACCCACTTCCCGCGAGCGTGTTCCAAGCCCAGATTCAGGGCATATCCCGTACCTCCGCTCCGCGGCGAGAAAAACACATCGACATAATCCCGATCCTTTCCGGGGAAGTGATCGAAATCGACGATTTCCGGACTGCTTCCATCATCCACGACGATAATCTGGATATCCGGCCGCTGCGGAATGGAATCCAGGCAACGCACCAGCAGTTGCGGAATATTCTTGTGTGCGATAATGATTGAATATGCGATCATAATCCTTTAGATATCATTCAGCCAAGGAACTGAACAGGGCGTCCCACTTTTTAATTTCCTTGTTCCATCCCCGGTTCATGATTGTCTCTATCACCGCATCGGGAATGTCAATTGCATCGGCGCGATAAGCCCCAAGAATGACCTTTCCCAAGTCCTCCATCCGGTCCACCGGGAAGTAAAACAAAGGCTTGTACTGTTCCAGGTCCCGATATTTCATCCACGAACCATGAACAATTTTCTTGTGAGCCAGAATATATTGCATCACACAAGAGGCTCCTGCATCCGTCGTTTGGACATGGACAAACATATCCGTCGCCATCCTCAAGGTGTACAGGTCTTCCAAGTCTAGATAATCCTCGACGAAGACAGATTCGAGTCCATATGACCGGCATTGGTCCTTTATGGATTGCCTATACTCCGGTGTACCCCAGCCATACGTGAACGGGAACAATAAAAGCAGATTGTCAGGCAGTTCATCCTTGATGGAATGGACGGCTTCGATAATCGCTTCGTGCCGATGACTTGGTGCAGAACTATACCCACAGGTAATCACGTACTTATCACCGATACCAAATCGTGCCTTGGATTCTTCCACTGACTTGTGGGGCTTTGCCTCTTCAATGAAGTCGACATAATCCAACCCCCAACGAACAGGACGCATTCTCCCGGAATCTAACCGGAAGCGTTTGATAATCGTTTCGCCCAATTGGGTAGAAGGGACTGCGGTCACGCAGGAGGCGTAACTGTAAATTGAACACATTCTTTCTATCGCATGGGCATCTTCCACCCGAAGGACATCGCTTCCCCATGGCGTAATGACGATGCTCTTCGACATTCTTCTCAACCATCGCATCACTTTCAACAGACGCGGCTTCGGGAAGTGAACATTGACAATATCGTACTTCCTGCAGGACAGTGAGAAGAAAGCCAGATAGAATAAGCACTTGTCGAATAATGCATTCTTATGACGTGGAATCCGGAATACTCTCGTTGCGTAATCGCTTATCTCACGGGTGGTCGAATCCAGTTTCCTGTCCGTAATTAGATGAATAACTACGGAAGGATTCTCCTTCTTCAATGCCTTGACAAGCGCCAGGATAAGAAGAAGGCTTGTCTCATAAGCGACAACCAGCAAATGATATCCTTTTTTACCCGCCATATACCCGTCCTCAACTATAAAACAGTTTTATGGCACCAAGAAGGGAAACTGCCTGCAACTTTTCAGTCGCGGTACCTGACTCTTGGATCGCTTCAAGCGTTTTTCTGACTTCAAGATCTGATATGGCCTCCGTATATCGGAAATACCCGGCTAGATAGTTTACAAGATCTTGATTGTGGGAAAGATAATAATCGACTGGATTCATCCCTTTAGGGATATCCTGTTCTGCGCTTTTTCCGGAAGTCTTCCCAGCTATCTTTCGCACAAGAGTCTTGATCGGTTTTTTGAAGGAAGCCAGTGTGAATGACTTTTTGGGGGAAGAATTTAAAACATCCGTAATTTTACGTCCCGTCGTTTCCCATTCGTATTCCGCAGCTTGGGGATACTTGGCTAAAATCCACTTCTTGTAGATGTAATGATTCTGCCTTAATGCTAAAGGAATAGATAAAGCTTTCTCCATGAATTCCTTCTCAAGAAAAGGAGACAAGGTTTCGGAATAGTTGTAGATATATTGCAGACCATTGTTCGTCCCATTGAAACCACGGTAATAGAAAAGTCCGACTTCTTTTGATGCGTCCAGCGTCAACCGAAAATCCTTCAAGTGCTCAAGATACTTCTTTGAGTAGGCTCTATCTCCCAAGGAATACTTGGCGTCTTTTTCGTCCGCCTTCACAAATGAACCTAAGATGACATCCCCTAGTTGCCCGGTATGCTCCAAACCTAGATGCTCAAAGTTAAGGTATTTCAACAAACTGTTGGAATGGGCAGTCCCATAGTAGAGGACATTCCCTCCATTACTTCGTATGATTTCATCGACATCATAAAGCCAAAGGCCATTGTCCAAGGCCTTGAAAATCCACTCATGCTTCATGGCCGCAGACATTTTCATAGGCAATGTCTGATCCCAATAACCAGTCTGGCTGAAAGTCATATTGAGCTGATCGGTGTACCCACAATCCTGAGCGACAAATGATGTCATCCTGCAATCCAAACCGCCACTTAAACCCACCAAATGCCGATAACCATACTCTTTATCTTTCTCAAAATCCAGGATTACTGCTCTTCGAAAGTAATGATCAATGATATCTATGGCATCCTGTTCTGTGATAGATGGGTCTGGGGTATTGTCTAGCAAATAATAGCGGTGCTCTATCAAACTACCATTCTGCAAGGTGATGTAACACCCGGGATTGATTTTCCTCACTTCTCGACATAGGGTTGTACTATCAAGCATAAAACCATATGTCAACAACATCCAAGGTCCAAAATCGTCAAGGTGATAGGCAATACCGTTCTCACGCAGCATTCCATATATCTGCCCCATCTCTAGCGCGCAACAGAAAAAACCGCCCACCTGCGCGTAATACACAAACTTGGAGCCTATATGGTCACCGAAGACAATCCATTTCTCGCGGCACTTATCATATAATGCTCCGGCGAAACTTCCTCTCAATGATGCAAAGAAAGTCTCCCCTTCTTTCTCATAAAGAGAAAGCAATGCTTGACTCCACGACATAACTGCAGAATCGTAGCATGAACCCCTATATTGATCTATTAATTCCCTTCGATTGGTTACAACCCCATCAAGCAAAAAGATGAAATCCTCGGTATCCACAAAGATTTTATCCCGCTCGAACTTATGGATCATTCGGTTACAACATACGATGTTGCGATACTTGATATCGCCCTGCCTTGTTGCTACCTTACCACCTTGTATGATGGAGAACCCGTACATAATCTATAGTTCCTTTATCATCCTCAGATACTCCGGCCATTCCCCCATGTCCGTCCACGCTTTTTCGCTGACAGGGAAACAACCGACCCGACCTCCACGCTTCTGGATTCTTTCCATCAACTGGGTAATATGGTAGAACTCATTACCCGGAATCTCATCTATACATTCAGGATTAAGGATATAAACCCCTGAATTGATCAGGTATGTGACTTCCGGTTTTTCCTGCAAGCCCGTCATCAGTCCATTTTCGCCCGTTTCCACCACACCGTATGGAATACTGAAACTCTTCACCGCTGTTACGATGGTGAGATCGTTCTTGTTGGAGACATGATAATCGTATACATCCCGAAAGTCCTGGTCGATGATGATATCGCAATTGCTGACAAAGAAAGGAGTACTGATCTTCCCCTTCAGCAAAGAGACACTTCCTATGGTGCCCAAAGGTTTAGGCTCCTCAAAGAATGTGATATCATAATGATGCTCCAGCTGGTCAACATAGAACCGCAACATTTCTGACTTGTAATTCACGGACATGTAAAACTTGTGGCAGCCGACCGACTCGAAACGGTCCATGATTTCCTCGAGAATCGTCTTGTCTCCTATCGGAATAAGGGGTTTCGGGAGAACGTTTGTCAAAGGTCTCAACCGTGTCCCTTTCCCCCCGGCCATAATGACCACCGGAATGTCAATTGTCCTCCGACTGGCGTCACGAGCCCCCTCGAACAGGTCTTCCCAAAAGATGACCTCCACCAGGTCTCCTTCATCGTCAAGGACGGGCATCATCTCCGCCCTCACTTCCATCATCCACTCCTTGATGTGCTCCTTGTCATCCGAGACATGGCCATACTTCTTCCCGGAGTTGTTGACTATGTCGACAATTCTCGTATCAAAAGGGCGCTTTGCGATGATGGCACGTTGCAAGTCCCCAATGGTAATCAGTCCGACAAAATGATTCTGGTCGAAAGCCAGCAGCGACTTAGCGCGGCAGTCATCCATCTGCTTCATGGTTTGAAGGATGGTCTGCTGTACATCGATGGACCTGGTCCGGACGCGTTCAGGGAGCATTTTCATGACTATTTGGCAAACAAAATGGCCGGATTACCGGCATAGACACCTTTCGTAGAGATATCTCCAACCACCAGAGAACCGGCACCTATGACGATTCCTTCTCCAATGTTGATACCCTGAACCAGGACAGCTCCGCTACCGACGAAACAAGCGCTTCCCACACGGCAACCGCCATTCACGATGGCCCCCGTCGAGACATGGCAATGGTCTCCGATTACGGAATCATGTTCGATATCTGCGAAAGAATTCAGAATGACATTGCTTCCCACCTTAGCTCCGGCATTCACGAGAGCATGGTGCATAACGACCGTCCCTTCACCAAGCATGGCATACTTTGATACTCGGGCCGTAGATGCGACAACCGTCGCCAGTTTCCCGCCCGCCGCCTTCACCTGCTCAAACAACCGGATACGCGTGGACGGGTCCTTGATAGAACCGACCGCAATGACAAACTCGGCTTGGTCCACATAAGCAGGGATATCATCGTCTGTTCCTATCACCTGGGTGGAGAGGAACTCCTTTCCTACGTTTTCCGGCAAATCCAGAACACCCAGGACTGCGTACCCTGCACTTTCGGCCACTTCGATCAGCGACCGGCAATGGCCGCCGCCACCCACCATAATCAGTTGTCTCTCCTTCATCTTACAAGCCTTACGCTGCTGGGAATATTCACAATCCGGTCTGCCAGCCAGACCGTATTCTTCAATCCATCATGCTCGCAATGGTCAAACATCGGCAGGCGGTTCATCAGTTCCCAGACAGGACGGGTCATCACCCCGTTATCGTTAGTCTCCTGCAGGAACGCCTGTTGCGCAGCTCGATCTTTCAGAATCACCACATTAAGCCAGTAATTCGAATAACAATCATCAGGTTCCGTGAAGAAGGTCATCCCATCGACCCCCCGGAAAAAATCCGCATAAACGACCGCTGTGGCTCGCTTATCCGCAATAAACTCATCCAGATGCTCCAGCTGCGCACATCCCAACGCCGCATTGATGTTCGGCATCCGGTAGTTGTAGCCGATGCTGTCATGCTTGAATTCCCAACGGTGCGGAACCTTGGCCTGGGTGGTCAGATGCTTGGCCAACGCACCCAGTTCTTCGTCATTGAAAAGCAACATGCCGCCTCCGCCGGTTGTAATCGTCTTGTTGCCATTGAAACTCAACGCTCCGATCCGGCCGAAAAGGCCGGTATGGACTCCTTTGTATCGGCTTCCGATGCTTTCTGCCGCATCCTCGACCAGGTCGATATGATTTTCGTCACAGATGGCGGCAATCTCTTCAATCCGGACTGGATGCCCAAACGTGTGCATCGGCACGCAGGCACGGATCCTTCTGCCGGAACGCTTGTTGAAGCACTGGCCATGGCGCATCTCGGCGTTCTTGGCCAGCCATTCTTTCAAGGCGTCGGGGGAAAGCCCCAGGGTGCTTTTGTCTACATCGATGAAAACGGGATGCGCACCAAGATAGCTGATTGCGTTGCAGGTGGCGATAAAAGTAAGTGCCTGCGTGAGAACTTCATCGTCGCGCTCCACTCCTGTCAGCAAAAGAGCCATATGCAAGGCATTGGTTCCACTTACGCACACCACCGCTCTCCGGGCACCCGTATACCGGGCCATATCCTCCTCGAACCGGTCAACAAATGCGCCGACACTGCTGACAAAGGTGCTGTCAATGCACTCGTCCAGATACTTTTTCTCGTTCCCCACGAAACATGGTACGGAAAGCGGGACGAAATTCTGCCCCCCGTACAGGGACCGGATAAAGTCTATGACATGCTTATACATCATAGGATACTCACATTCTCTGGTCCAGATTCTTCCCCTTCTCCTCGTGTTCGAAATTGGGGAGGAACTCCTTGATGGACCGTACGACATCCTCCTTGGTGAAATCGCCGTCGAAAAGGTCTTCCAGCTTTTCGAAAAAGGCATTGACCTCGCTCATCGGCCTGCGTGTGGTCTCTTCAACCACGCCCAATGCTTGAAAACGGTTCATGTTGACGCGCTCGCCCGGGACATAGAACTCCTCGAATGCCTTTTCCCCGGTCGTATCGCTGGGGAAATAGACGACCGGGTAAGTATCCGTATCGAACGGCATCCGGCCGGCATACCGTTTCGCCTCGTCATCGCTGGCGCATTCTTTTTTCTTCAGCCCTTCGGCATCCAGGAAACGGTCGCAGATGCTGCTGAAAGTAAGCATCTGCTCTGTGCCGAGTTTCGGGAAGAACACTTCGCCTCCCCTGCCCAGAATACAGGCGAGCAAGCAGATCTGCCCGCTTTCCTCCGGCGATACGAAATAGCGTTTCACATCGTTCGGAGCAGCCAGAGGCTGCTTCTTCTGCAGCCGATGAAGCCAGCCCTCAGGTAGCGATCCGTTGCTGAAGGCGACATTGGCAAAACGGGCGGTCGTAACCTTGAACTTGTCATTGTAGGCCATCACGAGGTCTTCCATGATCCGTTTGCTGGCCCCCATGATATTCACCGGATTGGCTGCCTTGTCCGTGCTGACGCAGAAGAAGTGCTTGGGAGGAAACTCACACAGAAGGTCCATCAGTTTCTTCGCCTTGATGTCATTGTTTTCAATCAATGCCTGGACGGAATACTTGTCCTTTTCGCTCCGGACATGCTTATGCGCAGAGAAGTTCGCCACAATGTCGAACCCGCGCTCCTCCCGGAAAATGCGGGCAAAGATCGGATCGGCGAAATTCAGCGTATAGGTCCGATAATCAGCGGGGACAAACAATCCCTCAGTAGACCGGAGATCCCGGGTCAGTTCCACCAGTCCGTTCTCGTTCAAATCGATGACAACCAGACTTCCGGGACGGAAGCGAAGCATGGACTTGATGAAGGACGAGCCGATGCTTCCGGCACCGCCGACAACGCAGACGGACTTGCCCTCAATCTCCCGGGAAAGGGTATCTGCATAATCCAGGATATCCTGTTCGAACATACTGGTCGCCCTGAGTGTAACTCCCTGGCAGATGAATGCATCGAGATTGAACATAGGCTCTAACTGCGGTAACGCCCGAAAACCTCAGGCAACATAAAATATGACAATCTTTTGACCTTTGTCTTCCAAGTACTGTCCGGACAGGTCTCTTTCCAGGCGTTCCAAAGATAGAACCCCTTCCGGTTGATCCCGGAATGGGAGACACGGTCGAAACAGTAAACGACCTTTTTGGAAACGTAAGTCCGAAGCCAAGGCCACTCGGACGGATCCAACGCGTCGCTCATAAAACGCTTCAACAGCCGGTGGATGGAAACCATGTCGTTGAAAGAACGTTCCGTAAGCGTATTCATGATCGATCCCGACCTGTCCACATGGATATAGACCGGAACCGGCATCACCAAAACCTCGCTGGTCTGGTATAGCAGCACAATCCCGAAATAATTATCCTCATGGATCAGGTTCCTCGGGAAGAAGATCCACTTATTGTCCATCTTTGACCGCCTCAAAACATAACGCGCCACGTTCCATTCCGGCAGTTTCGGGTCCTTGACGATGTCCTTCCCGTCCATCCGGCGCTCTCCCTCTATCTGATAATCCAGATGGACCTCTTCTCCATTCTTCCGAAGAAGCGGAAACATCAACACTTCCGCATCGGAATGCGAGCGCAACAACGCCAGCACCTTTCCAACCCCGTCTTCGACCAGATAGTCGTCGCTGTCCACGAACCAGAGGTACTCGCCCCCGGCCACGGAACAACCCTTCATCCGCGCAGCGCTGAG
>JAEEGL010887365.1_pt1 | contig 14077 bp, 10 predicted proteins | sample 9134231 | NCBI WGS metagenome assembly JAEEGL01 (sample SAMN16246548, study PRJNA631951) | gut metagenome | biome: gut microbiome; feature: rumen; material: fiber-attached | host: Bos | place: Iran: Karaj | collected 2018-10 | reverse complement strand
TTGGTGGTGGGATTGTAGTAGGCGTTCACCGTCTGCGGAGTCATGCCCCATTCGTCCTTGTCCACGGGCTTGCCCATCTTGTCGAGGTTGCGGCGGGTCTCATACAGGCTGGCGGCCTTGATGTTGTCATACAGGCTCTTGCTGGGGTCCACCTGCAAGCCACTGTAGTCGCGCCACTTGTCGGGATAACCGATCTTGACGGTGAAGGCATTGAGCTTCACCAGGGCGTTGATTTTGGTCTGCTCGCTCATCCAGGTCAGTCCTGCGATGTGTGCGGCGAGTGATTTGCGCAGTTCGTTGATGAGTTTCATCATCTTCTCCTTGCTACCGTGAGCAAAGTATTTGTTGACGTAAATCTCACCTACTGCCTCACCCAGCAAGCTGTTGGGGAAGCCCAGGGCACGTTTCCAACGGGGCTGGCGCTCCTTGGAGCCGCTCAGTGTGCGGCCGTAGAAGTCAAATGAGGTCTCACCAAATGCGTCGCTCAGGTAGTTAGCCGAGCTCTTGATGAGGATGCCTGCCATGTAGTCGCGCATCTGCTGCTCGGTGAGTTTGGTCATCAGGTCGTTGGCGACAGCCATCACCTTGGGTTCAGTCAGGATGACCCATTCCACCTGAGGGGTACCAATCAGGTTGAAGTACTCTTTCCAGTTCATGGCGGGATAGTCGGCCTGGAGCTGCTCCACGGTGCGGATGTTGTAGAGCTTGGTGTAGTCGCGTGCCTCGGCGCGGTCCATCTTAGCCTGAGCAAACTTGTACTCGATGTCATAGATGGTCTTGCAGGCGCGGTTTGCCTCTTTCTTGCTGTAACCGGCGAGCATGAACATCTTCACGAGATAGTCCTTGTAGGCTTGCTGAATCTTCTTGCTGTCGGCGTCGGTGTTCAGGTAGTAGTCCCTGTCGGGCAGACCACTGGTACCGGCACTGAGCCACATCACATTCATGTCGCTGTTCTTGAGGTCGGTCTCAACGCCAGCGCCGAAGAACGGGTTGCCAATCGACAAGTGCTGGTCTGCGATAAATTTCGTCAGGTCCTTTTTCTTGAAGGCCTTGATGTTGGCCAAGTCAGCCATCAGGGGCTGTGCGCCCTCGCGGTTCAGACGGTCGCTGTCCATAGCCATCTTGTAGAGGTCGGCAACTTTCTGGTCCACGGTGCCAAACTTGTGCTCAGTCTTGCCCAGTTCCAGGAACATGTCGCGCAGGCGGTTCTGGTTTTCCTCGGCAATCACATTAAACACGCCATAGGAGGAATACTCAGGATGTTTACTCAGCGGGTTGGCCTTCATCCAGCCACCACCGGCATACTCATAGAAATCGTCACCCGGCTTCACGCTCAGGTCCATGTCAGCACGGTTCACGCCGTGTGTCACTTGTGCCTGGACGCCAGGCACAGCAGCCATCAAAATGGCCATAGCTAATAACATTTTCTTCATTATTATAAAAAACTTTGGTTTAAGTTAATGTCTGTCAATTACCAGCCTGCAAAAATAGTAAAAAGTTTTGAAATAATCCTCTCGTCAGGTCTAGATAATCCATTGAGTCTAGAATGGGACGTTTTTTTCTTCTGGGTCTTGGTAGAAGTCCATGTTGGGAGCAGTGGGGCTGAAGCCGTCGCCAACGGGTGAGGCAACTGGAGAAGCAGCTGCGGGTCCAGCGTTCATTTTGGACTCGTAGGTGGTCTCGCCGCCCAAGAGGTCTTGCTCGCCCTGGTTCTCGAAACGGGCGTACTTGCTGACGAAGTGCAGGTTGATGGTGTCGGTGGCACCACTGCGGTGCTTGGCGACGATGAATTCGGCGACACCCTTGATGCTGTTGCCCTCGGCATCCACGCTGGATTTGGTGTAATACTCGGGTCGGTGAATGAAGCATACGATATCGGCATCCTGCTCAATGGCGCCCGACTCGCGCAAGTCGCTGAGCTGCGGGCGTTTGCCCAGCTTGTCATCGGCGGCGCGGGTCTCGACGCTGCGGTTGAGCTGCGACAGGGCAATGATGGGGATATCCAACTCCTTAGCCAGCTGCTTGAGGTTACGCGAGATGGTACTTACCTCCTGCTCGCGGCTGCCGAACTTCATACCCGTGGCGTTCATCAGCTGCAGGTAGTCGATGATGATGATTTTCACACCGTGCTCACGCACGAGGCGGCGTGCCTTGGTCCTCAGTTCAAAAATGGACAGTGACGGCGTGTCATCGATATACAGCGGCGCGGTACTCAGGCTGCGTGTGCGGGTAATGAGGTTTTCCCATTCAGGCTGCGTCAACTGGCCGCTCTTGATTTTTTCGCCTTCAAGTGAGCAGACGTTGCTGATGAGTCGGTTCACCAGCTGCAGGCTCGACATCTCGAGCGAGAACACGGCGACGGGGTGGTTGTAATCCACAGCCATGTTCTTGGCCATCGACAGTACAAACGCCGTCTTACCCATCGCAGGACGTGCCGCGATGATGATGAGGTCGCTGTTCTGCCAGCCGCTGGTGAGGCGGTCGAGCTGGTGGTAGCCTGATTCCAGACCGCTCAGTCCGCTCTCGCGGTTAGCGGCTTCTTCAATCTTCTTGATGGCGTCCTGAACGGCGTTCTCGATAGGGATGACGTCGCGCTTGAGGGTGTTTTTGCTGATTTCAAACAGTTTGCCCTCGGCTTCCTGCATCAGGTCATAGACATCGATGGACTCGTCAAAAGCGAGCGCTTGCACTTGGCTGCTGTAGCTGATGAGTTCGCGCGCCAGATACTTCTGTGCCACGATGCGCGCGTGGAATTCGGCATTAGCGGCACTCGATACCAGGCCCGTCAGCTCACTGATGCGGATGGCACCACCCACCTCGTCGAGCACCTTGTTGGTGCGCAACTGGTCGGTGACGGTGAGCATGTCGATGGGTTTGCCGTTGGCAGCCAGCGACTGGATGGCCTCATAAATCTTCTGGTTGGCGGGGTTGTAGAACGACTCTGGCTTAAGGATTTCACACACGTTGTTATATGCGTCCTTTTCAAGCATCAACGCTCCGAGGACGGCATCCTCTAGTGAGGTGTCCTGGGGTGGCAGTTTGCCGAATTCGCTGACGATTTCGGACTCATGTGTGGGTCGAGTGCGACGTCGCGCCAGCTTGCCTACTTCAAATTCTTCCATTGTATCTTGTTTTGTCTGTTATCTGTCGGGTTAATCTCACACAAAGTTTTGTCAAACGACAGTGACATCTTTAGCAACAGTTTTAATTGATGTCGAGGTCGTTTGATAATTGCGAGGGCAAAGGTAGTGAAAATCGTTGGATAATCCCGTAGTGGTTATTTACATTCTTTTGACATGATGTTGACAATAATAAGAATCATGAATTGATTTTTTATCTTTGATATAGTTTTGTTGTTAGAGAATTATAGTATTTTTGTAGTCTAGTGTAACACCTAAATGAAAAGATTATGAGATTTTACAGGATGATATCTTTGGCCGCTGTTGCCATGCTGGCATTGGCAGCCCAAGCGCAGCAGGCGACCATGACGGTCAACGACGAGGAACGTCACCAGACCATTACTGTAACGGCTGTGGGGGACGACATTGTGCGTGTTGACGTGACGCCCGACGATTGGAAAGGAAAGCGGTTGCCCTCGCTGGCGCAGGCCAAGAACGTGAAAACCGAAGCCAAGGTCGAGAACTTGGGCGAGGATATGAGCGTGATGCGCACCGCCAGCGGCATGAAGGTGGCCTATGTCAACGGCACAATCACCGTGGGCTGTGGAAATAATTTCTTTATCACCGACCTGTGTGACCGCAGTTCATCGACATTGCGCCTGCTGCACCAGGGCCAGGAATCGTTCTACGGCGCTGGCGAGCGCGGCTACTCGTTTAACCTTGCCGGCGACACTCTCATCAACTACAACAGCCAGAACTACGGCTACCAGATGGGCGAGAAACGCACCAAGCTGATGGGCATCACCATGCCGATGGTGATTTCGTCTAAGGGTTATGGCGTGTTCTTTGATGACTTCTGCAAGTCTTCGCTCTATTTGGGAGAGCAGGGCATTGAATACAGCTCCACCACTCTGCAACCCATTTCCTATTACGTCATCAATGGTAACGGCAAGGTTGAGAATGTGGTCAGGAACTTCACATGGCTTGTGGGCCGTCAGGAACTGCCGCCGCTGTGGACATTGGGTTATATCACATCCAAGTATGGCTACCGTGACCAGCGCGAGAGCGAGGGCGTGGTCGATACCCTCAAGCGCGAGGGCTATCCGCTGGACGGCATCGTGTTCGACCTGTACTGGTATGGCAAGGAGGAGGACATGGGACGCCTGGAATGGGACAAGCAGCAGTGGCCCGACCATCGTGGCATGTTGCGCAATTTCAAGCAGAAGGGTGTTAACGTGGTGACCATCTCGCAGCCCTATGTGCTGACCAACGGTCGTGCCATCGACAATTATAAATTGCTGGATCCCCAAGGCCTGTTCTGCAAGACCGACGGCACCGACACCACTCACACGATGACTATTTGGGTAGGGCAGGGTGGCATGTTTGACGTGTCCAACCCCGCCACGCGCCAGTGGCTGCGCAACCGTTACAAATCGCTGACCGAGGAGGGCGTGACCGGCTGGTGGGGCGACTTGGGCGAGCCTGAGAAGCATCCGCTCGAAATCCGCCACTACAACGGCTTGACAGCCGAACAATACCACAACTATTACGGCAACGAGTGGAGCCGCATTATCTATGACATGTTCAAGGAGGATTATCCCGACCGTCGTCCGATGGTCATGATGCGCGCCGGCACAGCAGGCCTGCAGCGTTATTCCGTCTTCCCCTGGTCCACCGACGTGTCCCGCTCGTGGGGCGGCTTGCAGCCACAGGTCACCATCATGCTCAATGCAGGTTTGAGCGGTCTGGGCTATATGTCGCATGACGTGGGCGGCTTTGCCGTTGATCCCAACAACAAGCGCGACGGCGAACTCTACATCCGTTGGCTGCAATTGGGTCTGTTCTCGCCGATGTTGCGCACCCACTCGACTTATCATGCCGAGCCTTATCACTACACTGAGTTCGGCGACCTCACGTTGCGTATCATCAAGGAACGCTACACCTGGTTGCCCTATAACTATACGCTGGCCTATGACAACGCCCGCAACGGTCTGCCCATGGTGCGTCCGCTGGGCTTCTATGAGGATGATAAGGACATCGCCCGTTATGACGGCATTTGGGACCAGTACCTGTGGGGCCACGATGTGATGGTAGCACCCGTGATGCAGCAGGGAGCCGTGAGTCGCGACATTACCTTCCCCGACGGAACCTGGGTGGACATCAACCATCCCGAACGTCGCTATGCGGGTCACACGACCGTCAATTATGCCGCACCGCTTGAGATGCTGCCGTTGTTCGCCCGTGCCGGAGCCTTCATTCCTCAAGCCAATTACCCGATGGATAATGTGGGCGATTACAACCCCGACAAACTGGACATTGTCTATTATACCAGCGAGACACCGTCAACATACACCCTGTTTGACGACGACCTGCATTCGACTGGTACGCTGGCCAGGGATAAGCACCGTGAGATACAGTTCGTTGCAACTCCTCAAGGAAAAACGTGCTTTATCACTATCCAGGGCCGTGGCAATATCGAAGGCGATGCGCCTAGCAAGGACTATCGCTTGATTATCCCTGCTGCACCCAAGCCCAAACAGGTGAAAATCAATGGCAAGAAGGCTGTTGGCATGACCTATGACAAGCGCACATCAACGCTCACCATCCCTCTTGCCATCGCTGACATCGCCCAGGCCACCATCATCGAAATAACCAAATAAAAAACTACGAATTACACGTATTTAACGAAGGAGGGCATTGCAAAACTCCACTCGACTCAGTTTAGATCGGCCTAACGGCCGAGAAATCAAAAAAAAAATATTTATATCAGAATTAATTATTTTATTTGATTTCTCGCGCGTAGCGCGATCATTGACAAGAGACATAAGTTTTGCAATGCCCTCCTTTTAATTTGTATAATACGTGTAATTCGTAGTTATATCACTACGGCGGTGCCGCTGGTGGCGACCATGAGCATGGAGTTGCTCTCGCCGATGGTCTCATAGTCGATGTCGATGCCTACGATGGCGTTGGCGCCCATAGCCTGGGCTCGTTCCATCATCTCCTGCATCGATGTGTCCTTGGCCTGTCGCAGCACTTTCTCGTAGCTGGAGGAGCGTCCGCCCACAATGTCGCGGATACCGGCAAAGATATCCTTCATGAAGTTGGCGCCGATAATTGTTTCGCCAGTGACTACACCTTTGTACTCTCTAATCATGTAACCCTCAACTTGGGGTGTTGTTGTCAGAATCATATCTCTATTCATTTAATTATTTGGTAAAACACATCTTGTCAATCCTGCAAAAAATATGCCAAAGAAAAAATCGATAAAAATGTAGTTTTTGGTCATTGTGTTGCGTCTAAGGAGTAAAAACTATAAAAACTGGAATTATGGAACAGAATGAAATCAATATCGAGAAGCAGGAGTTGATGGAGCGCATCAAGGAGGTATACGAAAATGCAAATTGGCCTAAAAACAAGTGGTTGAGAATTGCCGAGTCTATTTTTATAGCGTTTCTGCCTTTTGTGATTTTATTCGATAAAATCACCGAAGGAGCGTTCGGCCTGGAACAATCCATTTATTTGGCGTTCTGTATCTTATATGCCATTCTTCTAATCGCAGTCGACTACAGGAGATTTTTTTGGAATAAGCGGGTTCAGCAAGCCGAGACCGCTCACGATTTGCTTGAAGCTACCGATAGGGACACCAGAGAGAATAGGGTGGGTATTAGTGTGCTGATAGTCATCCTTGCCGCATTAATCCTGTCATCGCTCCTGTTCAATCATGAAATGATGTGGGCTGTAATTGTAGCAGTCCTGGCTGTCGCCCTGATAGCTCTCTTGATATTTGTCAAGCCCCGTCAAGGCAAGGATATCAAGCGCTTGAGGGAGCTTGTCAGTCAAGAAAATCTTTAAAAAATGTTAATTAATTTGGATTATATGGAAAGTATACCTTACCTTTGCAGTGTACTAGTTAAGTAGTACACTAGATAAGTAATAATAATTCACTCTAAAATATCATCTGTTATGGAAACAAAGTATTTGAACAATGAGAAAAGCCTCCGCATCAAGGAACTGTACAGCCAGTCCGTCAAGAAGTGTGCGAAGGCTGCCAAGGAGCAGCAGTACGAAGGGATTGTTCTCTGCACGGTAATTCCCATCGCTGCATTTTTGCTATTTGTCAATTCTCCCATGGCGTGGTTGAAGGGCGTGACGGTTGTTGTCTTGACGCTGATGCTTGCCTTCTCCTTTTGGTACCACATTAAGGTGATCATCCGCATGAGTAACGCTGGTGATGTTGATGAACTCTTGAGCATCAATGAATCGATGAAGAAGTACAGGAGATTCAGTTATTGCGTGGGCCTTTTATTGATGGGCATTGCCTATGGAATCCTCCATTACCACGGCAGCGTGAATGACGTCCTGATGCGTGCCATGCCTTTTGGCATCGCTATGGCAATCGCATGGGCAATCTCGTGTTTTTACGAGACTAAAGATTGCCCCGAAATCAAGGAAATCAAACAATTATTAAGTGAAGAATAAAAAAGTATCATATTTTTGTAACTTTTTGACTGCTTTTTGCGTCTATAGAATAAACAGTAACCAAATAAACCCAGATACAACAATGAAACGTCAAATCATCAATAGATTACTGAGTGTGATCATGGTAGTGCTCGCGGGCCTCACGGCTATGGCACAGGACTACAACGGCACTTGGCGCGGCAACATGGTTGCCGGACCGCAGTCGGTGCCCCTGGTCATCCACATCCAGCAGAACGGCGAGAGCATCACTGTCACGATGGACTCCCCGATGCAGCAGCTCTACGACGTGCCGACCAAGGCCTCGTTCGAGGGTAACAAACTCACCGTGACCGAGCCACAGGGCGGCGGTGTCTATAAGGCCGAACTCAAGGGCAACACCCTCGAGGGAACGTTTACCATCATGGGCTACCCCATGCCGCTGAACATGACGCGCGATGAAGTGAAGGCGCCTGGTGACGACGATGATTGGGTGACCGACTCGCTGCTTAACGCGTTTGACAACATCCAGCTCGAGGGCATTGAGGTCACCGCCCAGCGTCAACTCATCAAGCAGGAGGTGGACCGCATTGGCTACAATATTGAGGCTGATGCCGACAGCAAGACCAACAATGTGCTCACCATGCTGCGCAAGGTGCCTCTGGTCAGTGTTGACGGTCAGGAAGAGATTCGTGTCAACGGTCAGACCAATTTTCGAATCTTCCGCAACGGCCATCCCGACCCTTCGCTCGAGCACAATGCCAAGGACCTGCTCAAGGCGATGCCGGCCAGCAGCGTCAAGCGCATTGAGGTCATTACCGACCCGGGCGCCAAGTATGACGCTGAGGGCACTTCGGTCATCCTCAACATCGTGATGTCCGACAGAACCGTCCTCAAGGGCGTTTCGGGTATGGCGACCGCGATGGCGACGCACATGGGTGATATCGTGGGCGGCTTGAACCTGACCACGCAGCTCAACAAGGTGGTGATGTCGGTCGACTACGGCATTACCCACGGTGGCAGCCACAGCCAGAAGGTGACTTCCAAGTCGCTCTCGCACTATGAGGAGAGCGGTGCCGACCTGTTGGGCGATAGCTTCATGAATACTGACCATGTGACCATGCATTACGGCAATCTGAATGCCAGCTGGGAGCCTGACACGCTCAACCTCGTCTCGCTGTCGGTGGGTGGCTATGCTTGGGATATGGGTGGCGTTGGCTCTAACAGCAGCACCATGCGTGATGTAGCGGGGCAGACGCTTTACAGCTACAACAGCAACAGCAAGTCGTCTTCGGACAGCTACAACGTGGACGGTCGCTTGGACTACCAGCGCCGCACGCGCCTCAAGGGAGAGACCATTACCTTGAGTTACATGCTCTCGGCCCTGCACAACAAGAATAAGGACAACTCGTTGTATAGCGAACTGTTCAACATGCCTGTTCCCTATACCGGTGTCAATCAGAACGGTAAGGAAGACTTCAACGAGCACACCTTTCAGGTCGACTGGACGCGCCCCATTGCCACCAAGCATACCATCGAGACCGGTGCCAAGTATATCTACCGTCTGAACCGCAGCCACAATATGCTCAACTACGTGGGCATCGATGCAGATACTGACCTGCGCTTCAAGCACCTGACGCAAGTGGGCGCTGCCTATCTGAGTTACACTTTCCATAGCGGGAATTGGGATGCCCGTGCCGGTGTGCGCTACGAGCACAGTTACCTGCGTGCCAGCTATCCCGGTGGCGGGCAGGAGGCTTTTGATGCGCACCTCAACGACGTGGTGCCCAGTGCTAGCGTGCGTTATCAGTTTAGTTTTGCAAACAGCCTCAAGTTCTCCTATGCTGCGACCATCAAGCGTCCGAGCATCAACTACCTGAACCCCACCCTGGTAGAGAGCCCAACGAGCCGCTCATTTGGTAACCCCGACCTGGGCAGTGCCCATAACCACTCGATGAGCCTGACCTATATGCACATCGGCCCCAAATTGACGTTTAACGTCACGCCGCAGATTCAGTTCAGCAACAACGGCATTGGTGCTGTCAAGTGGAGCGAGGGATTGGTACAGGTATCTACCTATGCCAACACGCTCAAGACTTTCTCGAGTTCGCTGTCGGGCTTTGTACAGTGGATGATTACCCAAAAGACCAACCTCGTGTTCAACGGTTCAATCTCTTACACCAATTACAAGAGCAGTGAACTCAACTTGGAGAATAATAGGCTCTCGGGCAGCTTCTTTGCCAACGTCACTCAGTACCTGCCTTGGAACCTCCAACTCACCGGTTTTGCAAGCCTGTGGGGCGGTTATGTCGGCGACCTGTACGGTCACATGGGAACGAGTTTCTGGCACGGCGTATCACTGCAGCGCTCATTCCTCAAGGACAATCGCTTGACCGTGCAGCTGATTGCTGTGAATCCTATCGGAGGCAAGCACGTGAGCATCAAGTATTATACCGACCACGGTGATGTGACGGGATGGTCCAACAGCAGGCGTGTAGCACGCCAGTTCGTTCTCTCATTGAGTTACCGCTTCGGCTCCCTCTCTACCTATGTCAAGAAGTCCAGCAAGACCATCGAGAACGATGACCTTCTTGACAGCGGCAAGCAGTCGACCGGCGGTGGCATCACGGGAGCCCCCGGCGGCATGGGCGGTAATTAAGATAAGCGATGAATGAATTAGTAAATTAGTGATTAAAGATTATTGATGGCCTTGGCGTGTTAAGACTGCCTGGGCCATTTTTTTATTGGGTGCAATAATTGAGGCTTCTCGAGCGTTCATTATTTATAAGCAAGAAAAATATGAATCGAATAATCAATCTGTTGATGGTAACTGCGGTGTCCATGGCATTCGTGTCGTGTGAGGGTGACCATGAGGTTATTGAAACCGACTGGACAACGCTGGAAACGGTGGAGTTGAATGATCAGTATCGTAAGTATATGGACGGTGATTGGGTGTATCAGTATGACGATAGCGTGCATTTCATTGAGTTGTACTACACCTTCCACAACGAGGACAGCACTTTCTCGGGCTATTATAACGAGCTGATTCGCACCAATGTGTCTTCGGATGGAACGCCCGAGCATGACCAGTGGCAGTTGCTGTGGCAAGGGTCCTTCTCGGGAAAATGGGCCTTATTGCACAGTGTGGATTTGGGCCAAGCCTACATCTACATGGACAATATGGTTTACAAGCAAGTGCACGGCGTTTTGGCCAACTATGATGTGCTGGCGGGTAGGGTGTTGTTCTATGGCGCCAATAAGAATACGCTGCGTGTGACGACCCCGCTCACCTTCCGCCGAATCGACATGCATCATCCTCAACCTGAGGCTGATTGAGGCTTTTTACTTAGGAAATTTCAAACTTTTGGGTGTTCCCCACTAAATTTTATGCTTCCGGTTTCTATATTTTTGGAAACCGGAATTCATTGTTTGGGCATAAATCGCGACGGGTCTTCCTTGTCCTCAACAGGTGGAGTTTCGGCAGGCTTGTCCTCGGCAATCGGTGCGGCGGGTGTTTGGGCTTGTTTGCCCTTGTGGGGCTTGTGGGTTGCGTTTTCCAGTCGTTTGAACTCCTCGCGGACGTGGCGGCGCCCGTCCTCGAAGGTGTCATCAACAGCTCTCTCGATAGTTTCATTGAACTTGAACGGCAGCAGGGACACCAGGGCTGAAATCAGCGACAAGGCAGTCAGCACAAACGACAACTTGTAGCCAATACCCAGACCGATGACGGAAAAACCTTCGCCCAGGTCGTTATCGGGGGTTACCTCGGGTGCATGACGCAGCATGATGTCGTGGAGCGTGGCGGTGTCCATATAGAACCACAGCCAGATGAAAATGCAGGCGATGGCGCCCAGTACCCACCAACGGCGCTTGAGGCTGTTCAGGGCTATAGCACCAAAGCAAGCGATGAACGGTAGCAGGGCGACCAGTACATTGCTCAGCGAGAGTGCCTGGGATATGGTGCCCGCAGTGAAGCCCAAACCTGTACGGGTCCCAACCATAGAGATGTCATAAAATGGCAGGAACAGGTAGCAAATGAGTGCTAGTACGAGCAATATGTTGGTTATCGGTCTCATGTTATTCAGTTGTTAATGGCGGCATTTTAGGCCGCAATAGGTCGCGAATTTACTCATTCTAGAGCAATATCGCTTAAAATGAAACCAATTTTTTTACTTTTTCACGTTTGTTTGCTATTTGACTAATCGGTCAAATCCGATTCTTTGGCTTGGATTTGGCTGTCGGTATCTGTTGCAGCGGTCGAGAGGACCTGCTCGCGGAATTGTGTGTCTTGATTGAGGCGCTCTAACGCTTTCTTGGACGCTACTTGGTGAGATTCCTTCTTGCTGTAGCCCACGCCTTCGCTGGCATGGATGCCTCCCAGGATAACGGCGGTACGGAAAACGGGATTTTTGCCCTCGTCGGTGTAGGATTCGACGAGTTCATACTGGATAGTGATTTTGTACTTCTGTGTCCACTCGATGAGACGCGATTTGAAGTTCTGCTCGTTTTTTACCAGGGTGTTGAGGTCGAAGTGCCTCTTGATCAATTGTTTGATGATAAACTTGCGGCATCGCTTGTAGCCCTGGTCCAGATAGACGGCTCCAACCAGTGCTTCGAGTGCATTGCCGCAGTAGTAGCTGTTATGGGAAGAAAACTGCATCTTGGAACTCACATGACTGCCCAGGTGCAGTGCATTGCCGATGATGTTTAGGCTCTCACGCTGGACAATCTTGGCACGGGTAGCAGTGAGGAAACCCTCGTGTTTGTTGGGAAATGCTTTGTAGAGGAAATCGGCAACTACGGTATCCAACACAGCATCACCCAGATATTCCAGCCGCTCGTTGTTGGTCCAGTGGCCGTCGGGTGTCTTTATGGGCTTGGACCGGTGAATCATCGCGAGTCGGTAGAGCTTGATGTCATGAGGATAGTAGCCGGTGATGCGGTGTATAAAAACATAAAGCTCCTTATCCTTGACGAAAAGGAGCTTTATAAGTGATATGACGTCGGATGGCAGCATCGGTTGTCAGAAGCCAGGAGTATTATTTCTGGAATTTCTTGACGATGATGCTGGCATTATGTCCGCCGAAACCAAACGTGTTGGACAGAGCAATGTTAACAGTACGCTTCTGTGCCTTGTTGAAGGTGAAATTCATCTTGTAGTCGATGTTCTCATCCTCGTCGCCATCAGCATGGTTGATGGTGGGAGGAATGATATCATCGCGGCAGGCGAGCAGACAGAAGACGGCCTCCATCGCACCAGTAGCGCCCAGCATATGGCCGGTCATCGACTTGGTGCTGCTCACGTTGAGCCTGTAAGCGTGGTCGCCGAACACGTCTTTCACAGCCTGTGCTTCGCTCAGGTCACCTACGGGAGTGGATGTACCGTGGGCGTTCACATAGTCAACATCCTCGGGCTTGATGCCGGCGTCCTCGATGGCGCGCTGCATCACGAGCTTGGCGCCCAGACCTTCGGGGTGACTTGCGGTGATGTGGTAAGCGTCGGCACTCATGCCGCCACCGATAACCTCGCCGTAAATCTTGGCACCGCGTGCGAGTGCATGCTCGAGTTCCTCGAACACCAGGCACACACCGCCCTCGCCCATGACAAAGCCGTCGCGTGAACCGCTGAAGGGCCTGGAAGCGCCTTCGGGGTCATCGTTGCGCAACGAGATGGCTTTCATGGCATTGAAGCCTCCCACGCCAGCGGGGAACAAGGGAGCCTCGCTACCACCGGTAACGATGGCTTTAGCCTTGCCCATACGCACATAATTGAACGCGTCAATCAGGGCGTTGGTCGAGGTGGCGCAAGCCGAGACGATACCGAAGTTGGGACCGCGGAAACCATACTTGATGGAAATCTGGCCGGCAGCAATATCGGCAATCATCGTCGGGATGAAAAACGGACTGTACATCGGACCGCGGTCCTCGTGGCGAGCATAGTCGCCAGCCTGCTCTTCAAAGGTGTGCAAACCACCGATACCTGACGAGAAAATCACGCCCACCTCGTCGCGGTTGATGCCGTCGGCAAGAAGGTTGGCGTCCTCGACAGCCTGCTTGGCACAGGCAAGCGCATACTGTGTGTACAGGTCATTGCGCTTGAAATCCTTCACTTCGCGGCGGTCGTTGGGGTCGGTCACGTAGTTCAGTGGATCAAATCCCTTGATTTCGCAAGCGAACTTGGTCTTGAACAGTGTCGTGTCAAAATAGGTAATGGGTCCTGCACCACTCACTCCCTTAAGGGCGTTGTTCCATGTGGTTTCAACGTCCAATCCTAAGGGAGTAATGGCACCAAGACCTGTTACCACACCCCTCTTTAATTCCATGTGGTAATTTGGAAATTTAAAGAATTTATTCGGCGGCCTTTGCTTCTTCGATGAATTTGATGGCGTCGCCTACGTTTTGGATGGTCTCAGACTTGTCATCGGGGATCTTGATGTCGAACTGCTTCTCAAATTCCATGATCAGCTCGACGGTATCAAGGCTATCAGCACCCAGGTCCT
>JAEEGL010148039.1_pt1 | contig 14077 bp, 7 predicted proteins | sample 9134231 | NCBI WGS metagenome assembly JAEEGL01 (sample SAMN16246548, study PRJNA631951) | gut metagenome | biome: gut microbiome; feature: rumen; material: fiber-attached | host: Bos | place: Iran: Karaj | collected 2018-10 | reverse complement strand
GTGGTGGCCATCCTGGCGGTGCTGCAGACCATCTACTACAACCGCTTCGGCCTCCGGAAGGTCAGCTACACCCGGCGCTTCAGCCGGGAGCGGGTCTTCGAGGGGGAGCAGGTGGAGCTGGTGGAGGTCCTCTCTAACGACAAGCTCGTCCCCGTCCCCTGGGTGCGGGTGGAGTCCCGCATCTCCGGGGATCTGCGCTTCCGCCGGCAGGAGAACATGGGCCTGAGCATGGACCGTTTCCACAAGAGCCTCTTCTTCATGGGCTCCTACTCCCGGATCACCCGGCGGCATGAGATCACCTGCCTCCGCCGGGGCTGGTACGACTGTTCCCTCGTCTCCGTCGTGGCGGGGGCCCTCTTCGGCGTGGCCCACGACCGGGCCGACGTGCTGGGGGACGCGAAGCTCTTCGTCTACCCCGCCATTCTGAAGCCGGAGGACCTGCCGGACACGGCCCTGAAATGGCAGGGGGACGTGACCGTGAAGCGCTGGATCCTGCCGGATCCCCTGCTGGTCACCGGCATCCGGGATTACCGCAGCGGGGATCCTTTGAAGGACGTCCATTGGGGCGCCACCGCCCGCACCGGCTCCCTCCAGGTAAAGCAGCGGGACTACACCGTCTCCCCCCGGGCCCTGCTGGTGCTGAACTGCCAGATCTCCGAGCGCCTCATGGGGGCCATGGAGCCCGCGGACGTGGACTTCCTGGAGGGGGGCGTGCGCATCTGCGCCACCCTGGCGGCCTGGTGCGTCCGCAACGGGATCGACGTGGGCTTCCTCACCAACGGGGAGAGCCGGCTGGAGAGCGTGGACCTGCACATCCCGCCCCGCTGCTCGGAGGCCCAGCTGGACCGCGTCCTGGAGGCCCTGGCGGTGCTGAAGATCAAAATGACCCTGGACCTCCACGTCCTGCTGGACCGGGAGCTGGAGGCCCAGATCACGGGCCTGGACATCCTCGTCGTCTCCGCCTACTGGAGCGCGGTGCTGGAGGAGCGGGCGAGAAAGCTGCGGCAGCTGGGCAATTCCGTCACCTGGGTGAAGATCGGAGGGGGGAGGACGTGAAACTGGAAAAGTGGGCCATGCGCCTCGTCAATCTCCTGCTCACGGCCTTCTTCGCCTTTGCGATCCTGGCCTTTCTGGAGCAGTTCTCCCGCACCGGCTGGGCCTGGTACAGCCGCAGCCTCCGCTGCTGGCCGCTGCTGCTGGCCTTCCCCATCGGCCTTCTGAGCCGGGCCCTGGGGCGGTGGAAGCTTCCCCTGCTGGCGGTCTCCGTCCTCCTCTGCGGCCTCGTCCTGGCCCTGGAATGGCCCGCCTGGAGCTTCCTGGAGGTACTCTACCTCCTCTGCGCTCTGGTTCTGGCCGCCGCCGCGTATTTCCTGGGCCTTCGGGGGGAGGAGCCCTTCCCGGCCCGGATGGCCGTGGCCTCGCTCCTGGTGTATTTGGGGGCCTGCGTCTACTTCTTCCTGGGGGACTATGAGCTCCGGGACTTCCAGCCCCTGTGCTGGTGCGGCCTGGGGTCCTTCTGCCTCAGCCTCTACAGCTTCAATACCGCCAGCCTCCACACCGGCGTCCACAACATGAAGGGCGGAGAGAGCATGGCCATCCCCGCCGGTATCCGGGGGCGCAACCTTGCGCTGCTCACCGGGTTTTTGATCCTGGCCATCCTGGTGGGGAGCATCGGCGCCGTCCGGCAGGGCCTGGCCGGGGTGTGGCACTGGATCGTCATGGGGGTCGCGGGCTTCATCCGCTTTCTCGCCAACGTCTCCGGGGGCAGCACGCCCCGGGTATCCTCCTCCACGCCCGAGCCCTCCCCTCTGGAGACGGAGGAGACGGGCCTCGCCAACCTGGTGGAGGACGGGGACCCCACCTTCATCATCGTTTACGGCATCCTTATGGCCCTGGCGGGGGTGGTCTTCCTTCTGGTGGCCCTGGGCTTCATCCGGGAGGGGAGGAAGGGCGGCGTCGGCCACCGCTTCTCCGACTGGGTGAAAAACCTCTTCAGGACGAAAGAGGTCCTGGAATACAAGGACGACGTGGAGCGCACTCAGGACCTGCGGGATATGCTGGCCCAGCGGCGGGAAGCGGCCCGGCGCTGGGTCCGGAAGCTCCGGGAGAAGCCGGAGCGGTACGAGGACATGCCCGACGACCGGATGCGCCTGCGCTTCGTGTACTGGAGCCTCCTGCGCTCCGGCAGGGTCAGCGGCTGGACTCCCGCCGCCACCCCCAGGGAGGTGGGAGCGGAGATGAAGACCCCCGCCTTCCGGGAGCTGGCCGACGCCTATTCCGGCGCCCGCTATGACCTGGAGCATCCGGTGCCGCCGGAGGCTCTGGCCGCCGGGGTGGAGGCATTGCAGATCCTGAAAAGGAGAGGAAAATGAAAGGGTATACCGTGGGGGCGGACGTGGGGGGCACCCACGTCCGGCTGGGCCTGCTGACCCCGGCGGGCGAGCTGAAAAACGTACAGAAGCTCCGGCGGGAGGAGGTCATGCCCGACGCTGACCCCGCCGCCTTCGGGGACGTGCTGCGGGACTACGTCGCCCGGTCCGGCGAGCGGGTGGAGGCCGTAGGCGTGGGCATCCCCGGCACCCTGAGCCGGGACTGCCGGGAGGTGCTGAAGGTGCCCAACGTCCCGGCCCTGGACGCTCTGCCTCTGGCGGAGCTGCTGACGGAGCGCTCCGGCGTTCCCACGGTGCTGGAAAACGACACCGTGATGCTCCTCAGCGGGGATATCCACCGGCTGAAGCTGCCCGCAAAGGGTCTCCTCCTGGGCGTCTATATCGGCACCGGGCTGGGCAGCGCGGTTTTCTATGACGGGAGACCCCTCAAGGGCCGCTGCGGCCTCAACGAGCTGGGCCACTTCCCCCTGCCGGGACGGACCGAGAGATGTACCTGCGGGAACGCGGGCTGCGCGGAGAACCTGGTTTCCGGCCGCCGCCTTCAGGCCCTCCGGCAGGAGAAATGGCCGAGCGTGGAGATCGGGGACCTCTTCCCCGCCATGGCGGGCAGCCCGGAGCTGGAGGAATTCATCGACACCGCCGCCTGTCTCCTGGCGGGGGTGGTGAACCTGCTGGACCCGGAGGCCCTGGTCATCGGGGGCGGCGTCCCTCAGATGAAGGGCTTTCCCCGGGCGGAGCTGGAGACCGCCGTCCGGGAAAAGACCATGCACCCCCGTCCTTCGGAGGGGCTGGAGATCCTCTGGTCTCCGGGCGGGGACGACGTCGGCGTCCTGGGGGCGGCCCGCTTTGCCTCCGGCTTTTGAGAAAAGCCCTGCGTCTGCGGCGGATCTCCGGGAAATCCGCCGCGGACGTCTTTTTTCCGGTCCGAAAATGTGGTATGATGTTTTATTATGACAGAATCGGAAGCGAAGGAGGGAGAGACGTGCTCACCGTGATCCTGGGGGCCGCGGGCAGCGGCAAGACGAAATGGATCGGGGAGGACCTCCGGGAAAAGATGGCCTCCCGGCGGGGCATGGTCCTCCTGACGCCGGAGCAGCAGTCCCACCGGGCCGAACGGCGCCTGGCCGCCCTCTGCGGCCCGGCCTTCAACCTCCACGGAGAGGTCCTGAGCTTCACGCGGATGGCCAGCCGCGTCTTCGCGGAGACGGGCGGCCTGGCGGAGGCCATGCCGGACCGGAGCGGGCGGCTCCTCCTCATGGCCCTGGGGCTGGATACCGTGGGGGATAAGCTCCGCCGGGGCGGCGGGAGAAGACGGCTGGACGAGCTGCGGCAGCTGACCTTTACCTCCGAGGAGCTGCGCAGCGCCATGATCTCCCCGGAAAAGCTCCTGGAAGCCTCCGAACTGACCCAGGGGACCCTGCGGGACAAGCTCTGGGACCTGGGGCTGGTGCTGGAGGCCTACGAGGCCGTCGCGGAGCGGCATCTGGGGGACCGGCGGGACGCCGTGGCCCGCCTGGCGGAGAGCGTGGGAGAGAGCGGCGTGGGCCTGGGCGGCGTCTGGGTCGACGGCTTTACCGACTTCACCGCCGCCGAGCTGCTGGTCTTAGAGGCCATCCTCCGCCGGGGGAGCGACCTCACCGTGGCCCTGACCCTGCCGGAGGGGGAGGAGGCGGCCTTCGCCGTCACGGAGGGGAGCCTGCGCAGCCTCCTGGACATGGCCCGACGCCGGGAGACGGAGGCAAAGCTCCTCCGCCTGCCGGACCCGCCCCGGGACTCCATCCGTTATCTCGCGTCTCAGCTCTACCGCTACGAAGCCCCGGCCTACCGCTCCGGGAAAAAGCAGGTGGAGCTCTGCCGCATGGGATCCTTCGCCGGGGAATGCCGCTGGGCCGCCTCCCGGATCCGGGAGCTCATGGCCGCCGACCCCGGCCTCCGCTATTCGGATTTTGCCGTGGCAGCTCCGGCGTTCCGCGCCCGGCGTGGGACGATGGAGGCCGTGTTCCGGGAGTACGGGCTCCCCGCCTTCGTGGAGGAGGCGGAGGAGCTGGGAAAAAGCGGCCTGGCGACGTATATCCTCGGCGCCCTTGCAGCTCTGCCCTCCTGGCGGGGGAGCGAGCTGATCCGCTGCCTGCGCACGGGCTTCGGCGGCCTCAGCCCCGAGGAGACGGACGAGCTGGAGAACTACTGCCTCACCTGGGACCTCCGGGGAGAGGGGACCTGGCGGCGGGAGGAGGCCTGGGACCTGAGCCCCGGCGGATACGGGCAGAAGCAGGATCGGGATGAAGAGACCCTTCTGCGCCTGAACGCCCTGCGGGCGCGCGTCGCCGGCCCCTTCGGCCGCCTGGCGGACGCGCTGGCTCAGCCGGGGACGGTGCGCCGCAGCCTGGAGGCCCTCTCCGCTTTCCTGGAGGAGACCGGGGCAAGGGAGACCCTGCGCCTCCGCGCGGAGACGCTGAGAGCGGCGGGGGAGACCGCCGCCGCGGCGGCCTGCCTCCGCCTCTGGAGTGCCCTGGGGGACTGCCTGGGACAGCTGGACGCCGTCCTGGGGGAGGTGATCCTGCCCGCCGAGGAGCTTCTGCGGCTCCTGGAGCTCCTGTTCGAGAGCCGGGAGGTGGGGGCCATCCCCGCCGCCCTGGACGCCGTGAGCCTGGGGAGCCCCGCCCGGCTCCGGGGCATGAAGCCCCGGGTGCTCCTGGTGCTGGGAGCGGACGACGACAGCCTGCCGGAACTGGGCGCCGAGGCGGGGATCTTTTCCAGCGAGGAAAAGCGCAGCCTCATGGACCTGGGCATCCGCCTGGGAGCGGGGCAGGAGGAGGAGCTGACCCGGCCCCTCCTGGAGCTCTATTCCCTGGCCGCTTCCCCCCGGGAAAGGCTGCTCCTGAGCTGGAGCGGGGGCGAGGACAGCCGCCCCAGCCTCCTCATCCAGCGGGCTGCGGCCCTGCTGGGCGCGCCGGCGGAGACGGAGGAAGCCCTCCAGGGCCGTCACCTGGCCGCCGCGCCGAAGCCGGCCCTCTCCCTGGCCCTGGGGGAAGGGCCCTGGGCGGAGGCCGTCCGGGCCGGCCTGGGACCGGAGACGGTGGAGGACCTGCAGAAACGGAGCGCCCAGAGCCGCGCTCCCCTGCGGCCGGAGACCGCCGGGAAGCTCTACGGGCGGGAGCTGCGCCTGACCCCCTCCCGGGCGGAGACCTTCTACCAGTGCTCCTATCTCTATTTCCTCCAGTACGGGCTCAAGGCCCGGGAACGGAAGACGGCGGAGTTTGCCGCCCCGGAGAGCGGCACCTTCATCCACTACGTCCTGGAGAACGTCTGCCGCGCCGTCCGGGACGAGGGCGGCTTTGCCTCCTTCCCGGAGGAGGAGCTGCCCAGGCTCACGGCCCGGGTCACGGAGCAGTTCGCCAAAGAGAACTTCAAGCCCCGGCAGCTTCGAGACAAGCGATTCCTCTACCTCTTCCGCCGCCTCTGCCAGACGGCGGAGACCATCGTGCTGGACGTGGCCGGGGAGCTGGCGGCGGGGGATTTCCAGCCTTTGGACTTCGAGCTCAGCTTCAATGCCAAGGACGGGGACCTGCCCCCTCTCCGGCTGGCGGACGTCACCGTCCAGGGTACCGTAGACCGGGTGGACGGCTGGGTGGATGGGGACAAGCTCTACCTCTGCGTGGCGGACTACAAGACCGGAAAGAAAAAGTTCAGCCTCACCGACGTGCGCTACGGCCTGGGCATCCAGATGCTGGTCTACCTCTTCCTCCTCTCCGCCGAGGGCGGGGAGCGCTACGGAAAAGAGATCGTGCCCGCCGGGGTCCTCTACGCCCCGGCGCGGGAGGTGCTGCTGGACCTGCCCAGGAGCGCCGACGCGGGAGAGATCGAAAGGAAGCGGGCGGACACCCTGCGCCGCAGCGGCCTCCTCCTCTGCGATAAAAAGGTCCTCCAGGCCCGGGAGCATGGGGAGAATCCCCGCTACCTCCCGGTGAAGTACCGGGACGGGGTCCCGGCGGGGAGCGTGGCCACCGCCGCCCAGCTGGGAGACCTGGCGGCCTACGTCCGCAAGCTCCTGGGGCAGATGGGCAGGGCCCTCCGCAATGGAGAGGCCGAGGCCAGCCCCCTCTATAAGAGCAAGACCGCCGGCCCCTGCCTCTGGTGCCCCTACGGCTCCGTCTGCGGCTTCGATCCCCGGCGGGAGAAGCCTCGCATGGAGTTCAGCGTACCGGAGCCGGAATTTTGGGAGACCCTGCGAAAGGAGGCAGAGCATGGCTGAATTCCAACTGACCCAGGCCCAGGCCGCCGCGGTGGCCCACCGGGGGTCGGCCCTGCTCCTCTCCGCCGGGGCGGGCAGCGGCAAGACCCGGGTGCTGGTGGAGCGGCTGCTGGGGAGGATCGCCGGGGAAGGGCTGGACGCGGACCGCTTCCTCATCATCACCTATACCCGGGCCGCGGCCTCCGAGCTGCGCAGCCGCATCGCCGACGCCCTCCACGAGCGCCTGGGGCGGGATCCCGGAAACCGTCACCTCCGGCGGCAGACCCTCCTCCTCCACCGGGCCAGGATCGGGACCATCCACTCCCTCTGCGCCGCCCTTCTGCGGGAGTACGCCGCCCTCCTGGGCCTCCGGCCGGACTTCCGGCAGCTGGAGGGCGCGGAGGAGACTATCCTGCGGGCCGAGGTGCTGACCCTGCTCCTGGAGGAGAAGTACGAGACCATGACGGAGGAGTTCCGCGCCCTGGCGGACACCATGGGCGCGGGCCGGGACGACCGGGCCCTCAAAAGCGTGGTCCTCAGTACCTATGAGGCGCTGCAGAGCCATCCGGACCCGGAGCGCTGGCTCAAAACACAGTTGGCCGCCCCCCTCCCGGAGGGGGACGCGGGAGAGACGCCCTGGGGCGCTCTGCTCCTGGAGAGAAGCCTGGACCGGGTCTCCTTCTGGCGCGCCCGGATGACCGCAACCTTGGAGAGCCTGGGGGAGGACGGTAAGCTGGAGGCGGCCTACGGCCCCTCCTTCCGGGAGACGGTGAAGTCCCTGGAGGAGCTGGAGTCTGCCCTCCGAACTGGCTGGGACGCCGCCGCGGCCTTCGGGGAAGCCCGTTTTCCGGCCCTGAAGGGCTTCAAGGGCTCGGGAGAGCTGCCCCTGGCGGGGAGCGCCAAGGCCGTCCGGGAGGAGTGCAAGGCCGCCCTGAAGAAGATCGCGGCCCTCTTCGACGCCTCCAGCGCCGAGCACCGGGAGGACCTGGCGGCGGTGAAGCCGGTGACGGACGCCCTCCTGCGCCTCACCTCCGATTTCTCCGAGGCCTACCAGCGGGAAAAGCGCCGCCGGGGGCTCCTGGACTTCTCCGACCTGGAGCACCTGGCCCTCCGTCTGCTGACGGAGGAGGACCGGGAGACCCCCTCCGCTCTGGCGCGGGAGCTCTCTCAGCGCTGGGAGGAGATCCTGGTGGACGAGTACCAGGACTGCAACCGGGTGCAGGACCGGCTCTTTTTCGTCCTCAGCCGGGGCGGGAAAAACGTCACCATGGTGGGGGACGTGAAGCAGTCCATCTACCGCTTCCGCCTGGCGGATCCCCGCAGCTTCCTGGAGAAATACGCCGCCTACCGGGAGGAGCCCGAGGCGGGGGAGGGGCGGCGCATCCTACTGCCGGAGAACTTCCGCTCCGACGCGGGCATCCTCCGGCCGGTGAACGCCTTTTTCTCCGCCGTCATGTCTCCCCGGCTGGGGGAGCTGAGCTACGGCGAGGAGGAGGCTCTGCGCCCCGGCCCCGGCGGGGTGGAGACGGAGGGGGCCTTCCGCTTCTTCGTCCTCCCGGAGGGGGAGGACCGCCTCAGCGCCGAGGCGGAGGCCGTGGCGGACTACGTGTCCTTCCTGCTCCGGGGCGGCTTCCCCCTGCCCGACGGGGCGGGAGAGCGGCCCGTGAGGCCCGGGGACGTGGCCATCCTCCTCCGAAGCGTGAAGGGAAAGGACGAGGTTTTTGCCGACGCCCTGAAAAAGCGGGGCATCGCCGCCCTCTGCCCCAAGTCCGCCGAGAGCCTGGGGGCGCGGCCGGAGGTGCGCTGGGCCCTGAGCCTCCTGCAGATCATCGACAATCCCCGGCAGGACATCCCCCTGCTGGCGGCCCTGCGGAGCCCGGTGTTCTGCTTTTCCGAGGACCGGCTGGCCCTGGTGCGCTGCTTTGACCGGGAAGGGGATTATTATTCCGCCCTTCAGAAGGCCGCCGGGACGGAGGCGGATTGCCGGGCAGTCCTGGACTGGCTCGGCCATTGGCGGCTGCGGAGCCAGCTGATCCCGGCGGAGGGGCTGCTGCGGGAGCTCTGCGCCGAGACGGCCCTGCCCGCCCTGGCCGAGAGCCGGGAGACCGGCTCCTCCCGGAACCTGGACGCCCTCCTGGAGGAGGCCCGGCGCTTCGGGGAGACGGGGAGGAGCGACCTCATGAGCTTCCTCCATTACCTCCGCCAGGCCGAGGGCCTGGAAAAGAGCGCCCTGAGCGCCGCCCCCGACGGGGGCGAGGGGGTGACGATCACCACCATCCACGCCTCCAAGGGGCTGGAGTGGCCGGTGGTGATCCTGGCGGACCTGATGAAGAGATTCAACCGGGAGGACGTGCGAAAGCCCCTGCTGATCCACCCGGAGCTGGGCGTGGGGGCAAAGCGGGCGGACCGGGTCCGGGGCATCGAGTACCCCACCCTCCCCAGGCTGGCCTGCGCCCAGAGCCTCACCTCCGAGAGCCTCAGCGAGGAGCTGCGGGTCCTCTACGTGGCCATGACCCGCCCCAGGAACCACCTGGCCCTCTTTCTGGGCCTGAAGGAGCCGGAAAAGGCCCGGGAGAAATACCGCTGGGAGGGCGGCGCCCCCCTGCCGCCGGAGCTGCTGGAGAGCGCTTCCGGGATGGGAGAGTGGCTGCTCCGGGCCTCCCTGGTCCTGGGCGGGGAGGATTGGGCCTGGCGCAGCCCGCCGGGACCGGGGGAGGCCCCGGAAGCGGACGCCGCGGCGCCGGAGCTGACGGAGGAGCGCGCGGAGGGAGTGGAAGCCCTGCTGAGCTGGCGCTATCCCCACGAGGCGGACACCCGCCTCCCCAGCAAGCTCACCGCCACCGCCCTGCGGGACACCTTCGCCTCCCAGGAGGCGGCGGAGGGGGCCGGGGAGCTGGGCCCCGCTCCGGCGAGGGAGCGGGAGCTTCAGCCCCTGCGCTTTGACCGCGGGGAAGCGCTGGACGCCGCCGGACGGGGGACGGCGGTGCATCTCGCCCTGCAGTACGCCGACCTTTCCGAATGCGATACCCTGGCGGGGGCTCAGCGGGCCCTGGAGCGCCTTCGGGAGAAGAGGATCCTCACGGAGGGGCAGTTCGCCGCCGTGGATGCGCAGAAGCTGGTGGACTTCTGCCGGAGCCGGGAAATGACCCTGCTGCGGCAGGGAGAGGTGCACCGGGAATTCAAATTCTCCCTGCTGGCCCCGGTCCGGGAGCTCCTGGGAGAAGGAGAGGGAGAGACCCTGCTGCAGGGAGTGGTGGACCTCTGGAGCGAGCTGCCGGAGGGGATCGTGCTCCTGGACTACAAGACCGACCGGGTCACGCCCGAGACCCAGGCGGCGCGGGCGGCGGAATACGCCCCCCAGCTCCGGGCCTACGCCTGGGCCCTGGAGCGGATCAGCGGAAAAAAGGTGCTGAAGAAGCTCGTCTGGTTCTTTGCCACCGGAGAGAGCGTGGAAGTGCCCTGGAATAGAGATCCCTGTTAAGGAGAAACAAAAATGGATAAAATATGCCTGTTGGACGGGGCCATGGGAACGGAGCTCATGAAGCGGGGCATCCCCACGCCCCGTTTCCCCGAGGAAGTGAATCTCACTGCGCCGGAGGCGGTGCAGGCCATCCACCGGGACTACGCGAGGGCCGGGAGCGGCATCCTCTACGCCTGCACCTTCGGAGCGAACCCGGTGAAGGCAGGCTCCGGGCCGGTGGAGGAGGTCGTCCGCGCCGCGATCCGGAACGCCCGGGCCGCCGCCGGAGAAAAGGCCCGGGTGGCCCTGGACGCGGGCCCCCTGGGGCAGCTCCTGGAGCCCTACGGCGATCTGGAGGAGGAGGAGGCGAGGGAAGCCTTCCGCGCCGTGTTCGCGGCGGGAGCGGAGGCGGATCTGCTGGTCCTGGAGACCTTCTTTGACCTGACGGAGCTTCTCATCGCCGTGGAGACGGCGAAGGAAACGCTGCCGGGGATGCCCGTCTTCGCCACCATGACCTTCCAGGCAGGGGGGAGGACCCTTACGGGGGTCACCGTGGAGGACATGGCCCGGGAGCTTTCGGCCGCGGGAGTGTCCGCCCTGGGCCTCAACTGCTCCCTTGGCCCCGTGGAAGCCCTGCCTCTGGTGCGGGCTCTGGCGGGAGCCTGCTCCCTTCCCCTCATCGCCAAGCCCAACGCCGGGATGCCGGACCCCAAGACCGGGGCCTATCCCATGGACGCGGCTTCCTTCGCCCGGGCCATGGTCCCCATCCTGGACCTGGGGGTCCGTTATGCGGGCGGCTGCTGCGGCACCGATCCCGACTACATCCGTGCTCTTGCGGAGGTCTGTTCATGAGCGTAAGCGCACTCGTTTTCATGCTGGTGACCATTCTGGCCGCCCTGCTCCTCATCATCCGCACCTTCGACCCGGAGCCGGAACGGCCGGAGCCGGAGAAGGACGAATACGGGCTGGAAATACCCCTGCGGCAGTTTCACCGCCCGGCCCGGCTCCGGCGGCGGGATCTTCTGGCCATGCTGATCATTACGGCCCTCTATGCCGTCCTGGGCTATGTGAACCTGGGGGACCTTCGGGGCATCGTCTCCTGGGAGACCTTCGAGAACCGGGGAGACTCTGCCCTGCTGCGGCTGGACGCGGCGTCGGAGCTCTCCCGCGTCCAGTATTATTCCGGGGCCACCGTGGGCTCCTGGTCCCTGGAGTGGTCCCCGGACGGGGAGCACTGGTCCGCTTCGGAGACCCTGGAGCAGGGCTACAACGACGTCCTGAAATGGCACGACTTTGCCCCGGAGGGGGGCTTCGGGACCGTGAAGGCCCTGCGCTTCACCGCCCTCAGCGGAGACCTGACCCTGGGGGAGGCGGCCCTGCGGGATGCGTCGGGGCAGCTCCTGGCCTACGCCGCGGAAGCCCGGGCCCTCCGGGACGAGCAGGCCCTGGTCCCGGAGGAGGAGAGCTGGCGCAACAGCTCCTACTTCGACGAGATCTACCACGTCCGCACCGCCTGGGAGCATCTGACGGACCGGGACCCCTATGAGCGCACCCATCCCCCCCTGGGGAAGGAGATCATCGGCCTGGGCATCCGCGCCTTCGGCATGACTCCCTTCGGCTGGCGCTTTTCCGGCGTTCTCTTCGGGGTGCTGATGCTGCCCCTCCTGTATCTGCTCCTCCAGTGGATGCTGGGGAACACGATGGTGTCCTCCTCGGTCACGGCGATCTTCGCCCTGGACTTCATGCACTATACCCAGACCCGCATCGCCACCATCGACACCTACGGGGTGTTCTTCACCCTGCTCATGTACCTTTTCTTCTACCGCTACTACACCCAGCCCTGGGATACCCCGCTGCGGAAGACTCTGCCCCCTCTTATGCTCAGCGGGGCCTGCTTTGCCCTGGGCTGCGTGAGCAAGTGGACCTGCATCTTTGCCGGCGGCGGGCTGGCGGTGCTCTGGTGCGTTCGGCAGGGGGAGCGGCTCTGGCGGCGGGGCTTCCGGGAAGAGGCGCGGAGCTGCCTGCTGCCCACGGTGGGCTGGAGCTGCGTCTTTTTCCTCCTCTTCCCGGCGCTGGCCTATCTTCTCTTCTATTTCCCCTACGCCCGGGCCGCCGGGGTCAGCGTTTTCAGCCTGGAGTATCCGGAGCTGATCCTGAAAAACATCCGGTATATGTATGGCTACCACGCCGGCCTGGAGGCCACCCATCCCTACCAGTCCCTCTGGTGGCAATGGATGCTGGACGTCCGCCCCATCCTCTACTATCTGCGCTATTACGGAGAAGGGGACAGTCTGAAAAGCGCCTTCGGAGCCTGCGGGAACCCCCTCTTCTGGTGGACGGGGCTGGGAGCGATGGTAAGCATGGCGGTGAAGGGCATCCGGGGGGACCGGATGGCCTGGTTCATCCTGGCGGGCTACCTGAGCACCCTGCTCCCCTGGGTGACGGTGGAGCGCTGCGCCTTCATCTACCACTACTTTCCCTGCACGGTCTTCCTGGCCCTGGCTCTCGGCCGCTGCCTCCGGGACTGCGCCCGGCGGCGGCTCACCGGAAAGGACAGGACCGCCCCGGCCCTGGCCCTGGGCTGCGGAGCCCTCTTCGCCGTTTTCTACCCCGCCCTCAGCGGCGTCACCTACTCCGCCGCCTACGGAAGAGCGCTCCTGAGCTGGTTCGCCGGTTTTTGGCCGTTCTAAAACACCCTGACAATGTAAATAACGTAAGATAAGGAGAACAGAAGATGATCGCACTGGGCAGTGACCACGGGGGCTACGCCCTCAAGGAGGAGATCAAGAAATACCTGACGGAGAAGGAGATCCCCTTTGCCGATTTCGGGACGGATTCGGAGGAGAGCTGCGACTACCCGGAATTCGCGGAGAAGGTGTGCCGCAGCGTTCTTTCCGGGGAGAGCGAGAAGGGCATCCTCTGCTGCGGCACCGGCATCGGCATGTCCATGGCAGCCAACAAGATCCGGGGCATCCGCTGCGCTCTCTGCAGTGAAGGCTACTCCGCAGAGATGACCCGCCGCCACAACGACGCCAACGTTCTCGCCCTGGGCGGGCGGGTGGTGGGCCCGGGCCTCGCTCTGGAGATCGTGGAGATCTTTCTCAAGACCCCCTTCGAGGGGGGCCGCCACGCCCGCCGGGTGAGCAAGGTCATGGCTCTGGAGCAGAGCTGAGGCCGCCCCCGCAAAACGGCGAAGCGAGGCTGAGACGGAAAATGTTACAGAAGAATGAAGGAATTGCGCTTTTTTCCTTGCCTTTTGCGGGTTTTTTGGGTAATATAATAGAATAAGGAAGGTTTTTAGAAAAAATTGGAAGAGGGAGGTGCGGCAATGAAAGCGTTCGGAGCCTGGCGGGTGGGCCTTTTCGACCCTGCCTGCGCCAGGGCGATCTGGAAGTCCGGGATCTGCGGCCGGCTCACTGCCGCCCTCCTCTCCGCCCGGGGCATCTACACTCCGGAGATGGCCTCCGCCTTCCTGCGGGAGGATCTCGGCCTCCTGCAGGACCCGATGGCCATGAAGGACATGGACAGGGCGGTGGAGCGGATCCGCGCCGCCGTGGCGGCGGGGGAGACCGTGGCCGTCTACGGGGATTACGACGTGGACGGGATCACCTCCACCGCGCTCATGACCTCCTGGTTCCGGAAGCAGGGGAACCCCGTGGTTTCCTACATCCCGGACCGGCTCACCGAGGGCTACGGCATCAGCGAGGAGGCCCTGGCCTCCCTGGCGGAGCAGGGCGTGACCCTGGTGGTCACGGTGGACTGCGGGGTGACCGCCGCGCAGCAGATCCGTTATGCCGCCGAAAAAGGCATGGACGTGGTGGTGACGGACCATCACGAGTGCGTGGGCGAGCTGCCCAGGGCCGTCGCGGTGGTGGATCCCCACCGGAAGGACGATACTTATCCCTTCAAGGGCCTGGCCGGGGTGGGGGTGGCCTTCAAGCTCCTCTGCGCCCTGGAGGGGCCGGAGAAGGTGGAGGCGCTCCTGGAGACCTACGG
>JAEEGL016615178.1_pt1 | contig 14078 bp, 10 predicted proteins | sample 9134231 | NCBI WGS metagenome assembly JAEEGL01 (sample SAMN16246548, study PRJNA631951) | gut metagenome | biome: gut microbiome; feature: rumen; material: fiber-attached | host: Bos | place: Iran: Karaj | collected 2018-10 | reverse complement strand
CACGTTTTGCCGGTAGGCGTCGGGAAAGGAATCTTTTCCTTGTTGGAAGTCCACGTTTTCTCGTTCTCGGTATTGAAAACGAAATCTTCACCAAACCAAGCGTTATCAACAAGGTTGTTTTGCTTATTACAAATCCACGAAGGGGTAAAAACCTCTGCTTTTTGCTTGATACGCTCGGTTTGTTCTTTTTTCGACTTCTCGACACGCGGCTTAACAACGTTGCCGTTATATCCTGTTACGGACTGAACGGTGATATAATCATAACTCTGGTATCCGTACCCGCGAGAAGCATAATTATCGGTTGCCCAAATAATGCTTTGACCGGAAGAGCGATCTTTCAATAGAATTGAAAGAAGTTCTGTGTCAAGGCGAAATATATAGTTTTCTTTTACATCAATTAAATTTTTTTCCATAGTACCCATACGCCTTTGTACTATAATTATATCACATACATAGTCCTATAAAACGGACTGTAAGTTATTTTTTCGTTTCTTTTTTTGCCTCGTCAATAAACTCTTCTATAATCATTTCCATCACCGCCGTGAAGGTCATGCGGTGCTTTGCCGCGTATTCGCGCAGGAAATCCAGCTGCGTGTTATCGACGTTAAATGATATTTTGGTGATGTCTTTTTTTGCTCTGGACATGGTAGTTCTCCTATCGCTAATCGTATATTTCTTTGCAGTATAATAGTATCATATACGTATTCATTTGTCAATACACACGTTCGCCAAAAGCAACTTTTCTTTTGGGCTTGGCAGTTTTTGAAAGATATACTAGTATCGTATTATACTAGTACAAACATAAAAAATGTAAATATTTTATGAACAAGGCGGTTTCGTGGGAGTTTTTTACGCTGAAAACGCCTTTTTTGCGTTTTCTTTTCCTTGAGACCTTGTGCGCGCTGACATAATATAGGTAGCGGGAGAAAAAGAAAACAGGAGCGCAACCGGAACGTCTTGCAAAAAGGAGTTACGGTTGTGTCGTTTCCGTGCTCACCGGGGAGAGCGCGGAAAGGTCGAAAAAGTAGGACGGTTTTGATCGGGGCGGCGCTCAAAACCCAACGGAGTACTTTTTCGAAGATCCGCCTTTCGGAAACCGACGCTGTTGGCAAGCGTCGATTTCAAATGGCGGACAGGGGTTGTAGGGGCTTGCCCCTGCCACCGACAGACCTAAGCGACTTAGGTCTTAGGTGCAAGACCTAACAAGGAGAACGCAGGACGACAAGAGCGTCCGAGCGTTCGTAGGTCGAGGAGTGTGCGACAGTGCCGCACACGACGATGACCGGAGATAAGCGACGGATGCGACAGTCGTTCAGAGGACGAGGCGGTGCGAACAGAGGTTGCGGCCGGTTTACCGGGCACGGCCGATGCGAGCGACGGCAAGGACGATGAGCAACTGGTCGGACAAGTTTGACGAAGGGAGGGCTTCCGCCTCTCTGCGAACACTATTACATTCACACAACAAAGGAGCAGTATCAAACATGGCAAGTGTAAACTGGCAAAAAATGACCACACAAGCAGCTGGCGCATTATACGTACATATGGAAAAAGAGGCTCGCAAGAATCACAATCACGCAAATGAAAACATCGACAAAACAAAGACGCCAGAGAATTATTCTATCGGGGTAAATAGTTATAGGGACGCCGTAAAATCCATGAAAGAGAGAACCAAGGTTGTGGATGCGGTTCAACCTCCCGAACGCATAAGAAGGGACCGCGTAACCTGCTGTATGCTCGAATACGCATGTCCAAAAGTGATTGCGGAAGCGGGAAAAGAAAGAGAATTCTTCGAAACCATGCACAGTGAAATGGTAAGGTTATTCGGCGCCGAAAACGTTCACGGAACCTTTGTGCACAAAGATGAGGTACATACGTACATAGACGGCAAAACCAAAGAAATCAAAGAAAGTCTTGTGCATGCACATACGCTTGTTTCCACATACACACCCGAAAAAGGAATAAACGGTAAGGCGTTCGAGACCCGGGCAAGGCTGAAGGCATTGAACAAGCAGATCAACGAGATGTGCATTAAGCGTTTTGGAATCGAATATAACACTCACGATTATGCTAGGCGTAAATCGGTAGAAGAGCTGAAAGCAGAAAGTAAAATTGCGGAACTGGAAGCGAAAATAGCGAATCTCACGGGTGAAATTGACGTTTTGGAAAAGCAGACCGAATGTAAGCTTCAAGAAATCAATGCCGCCGTTAAAATCGTCAACTCGGTTGAAACGGAGGTAAGGAATGCAAGAAATCCGTTGTGCTCTACTGAAATCGAGGAAGGTACGCGCGGCAGATTCAGCAAGAAAGAAAAGGTTGTAACGATTCCCAAAAAGCTTTGGGATGATACAGTAAAAATGGCAGCCAACGTGCAAGGCTTGATTCAGGCGGCACAAGACAGCAGGGCTGCTTTGAGTATTCTTAAGGACAATCTTTCTGAAAAGACAAAGCATAGGCTGCAGCGAGAAATCTACGAATTGCAAAATATAAATGATTCTCTTGAGGCTCGTTTTGAAAATGCTGAAAGAAAAATAGAACTTGTAAATGCCACATTGAGCAGATTATCTCTGGCAAGCAGGGCGGAGTTCTTAACCGCGTTCAACTGCGAACTCGATAAGAGTTTGCACGTTGAATCACGCGATTACGACGATAACTGTTTGTGTAGGTAACAATCATACACATCCGCGACCTATGCGCCGGGAGGCAACGTCTTCCGGCGCGGAGGCGTGCGGAAATCCAAAAATGAAAGGAGTGAGAAAAATGCTGTTTGCTTTCAAAATGGCAATCTGCCAAACGATCATATTCTTGATCGATAGTCCCGATTCGGTCTATTACGGCTGTACTCCAAGCGAGCTGAAACACGATCTCTCCGAGCACCCCGAGGATGTTTTTAACGCAACAGTAAAAGCCTTTGTGATCCCTTGGTGCTGCAGCGATAATTACATATCCGCCAGCCCAATCAGGCGTATTTGGATTGTGTTGGCCCACATATTCAAATGCAATCTGGGAGAGATAACCATTCCGGACTCTCTCGTCAGAGAGATCGCGGCTTGCTTATTGCCGGATATCATCGCGTTTCTTGACACAGAAGAAGCGCAGCGCGAGTTCGAGGAATGGAAGGCACAGAAAATGGCGAAAGATTCCGACAGCAAAATCGCATAGCGCACAGGCAGGGGCGAGCGCCTCTGCCTTGCTGTTTAATACGGATATGAATAATAAAAAACAAATCCGAACACTTTGTTTGTTGCAAAGTAGTTCGGATTTGATTGCTTTGGTGACCCGTAGGAGAATCGAACTCCTGTTACCGCCGTGAAAGGGCGGTGTCTTAGCCGCTTGACCAACGGGCCTTATGGGGTGCGGAAGAAAAGCTCTTCCGTTACCCTTTTTTGGTAGCGGAAGTTGGACTTGAACCCACGACCTATCGGGTATGAACCGATTGCTCTAGCCAACTGAGCTATTCCGCCATAGCGCCGCCGAGATGACAGCTTGTTTATTATATCAGCACTTTTTTGATTTGTCAATAGTTATTTTTCGATTTTTCAAAATGTTTGTCAAGAAAGCACTTTCCTTATCAAAAACAACTGCGCGCGGCGCGGGAGCGCGTTGAAGGCGAGCAAAAGCGGGCTGCGGTTAAGCTTGTATACCAGCCGCGGGCGCTTTGCCGAAGCCGCCCGGGCGACCTTTTTCGCAACGCGGTCCGGCGATACGCTGCGTGCTTCGACCTTTTCCACGATCGCACGGAAGCGTTTTGAGTTCACTTTGTAAAGCTTTGTTTCCGCACAGAACCGGTCCAGCGCCTTTGCGGAATCCGGCAGCATCCCCGTCTTTACCGCGCCGGGGCGGACGACGACGACTCCGCAGCCCAGAAGCTGCAGCTCCATACGAAGCGAATAAGCGTATTTTTCAAGCGCGGATTTGGTTATTGCGTAGATCCCGGTGAACGGCAGCGGATCCAAAGGCGCAAGCTCACTTGAAATAATAATTATACGCGCGTTCGGCGCAAGATACGGAACGGCGAGCCGGTTGACCCGGGCGACGCCGAAGAGGTTCACGTTGAATATGCGCAGGAACTCATCTTCGCTCATTTCTACAAGCGAGCCGAGCGAATAGATCCCGGCGGCGTGTATGACGCAGTCGATACCGCCGTCTTTGCCCGCAGATGCCAGCGCCGCGGCAAGCGATTCTTCGTCCGTAACGTCGGCGCGGATATATCTTATCCCCGCAGCGTCCTCCGGGATCTGCAAGTCCAGCCCGATGACTTCGTGTCCCTGCCCGCAAAACGTTTTGCAGATCGCACTGCCCATTCCTCCGCAGGCGCCGGTAACTATAACGCGCATATCCGCACTCCCCTTTCCCGTTTATAAGCCGATTATACCACACGTCCGCCTGAATATCAAGTTTGTTTGCGGTTTTTGAAGCTTTCGCGGCAAATCGGCGTTTTTGTTATTGACAAACAAGGGTTTTAGTGATATTATAATAGCGTCTTATCAAGAGTGGCGGAGGGAACTGCCCGATGAAACCACGACAACCTGCGTTTTATGCAAGGTGTCAAGTCAGTGATAATTATTATCGAAGATGAGATGTATTCAATCGAACACGCAGTTTGCGTCCTTTTGCATACATCCGCAAAAGGGCATTTTTTTAACGGAATTAAAAAACATCATATAAAAGGAGCGAAAAAAATGAGAAAATTCTTCACCAGCGAATCGGTCACCGAAGGGCATCCCGACAAGATCTGCGACCAGATCTCCGACGCCGTGCTCGATGCGATAATCGCCAAGGACCCTCAGGCGAGAGTCGCCTGCGAAACCGCCTGCACCACCGGGCTTATACTCGTTATGGGCGAGATAACCACCACCACCTACGCCGACATACAGGGCATTGTGCGCGACACCGTGCGCGAGATCGGATACGATTCCAGCGACAAATGCTTCGACGCGGACACCTGCGGCGTTATTACCGCCATCCACGAGCAGTCGCCGGATATCGCGATGGGCGTAAACAAGGCGCTTGAGGCGAAAGAGGGCGAAATGACCGATAAATACGATACCGGCGCCGGCGACCAGGGAATGGTGTTCGGCTTTGCCTGCAACGAAACGAAGGAGCTTATGCCGCTGCCGATCTCGCTGGCTCAGCATATGGCGAAAAAGCTTACCGAAGTGCGCAAGAACGGCACTCTGCCCTATCTGCGCGCCGACGGCAAGACGCAGGTCACCGTGGAATACGACGACGGCAAGCCCGTGCGCGTCGACGCGGTTGTCGTTTCCTCGCAGCACGCCGCGGACGTGAGTCTGGAGCAGATCCGCGCGGACATTATCCGCGAAGTTATAATCCCCACCGTCCCGAAGGAATTCATGGACGAAAACACCAAGATATTCGTTAACCCGACCGGGCGCTTCGTTGTGGGCGGCCCGCACGGCGACAGCGGCCTTACCGGGCGCAAGATAATCGTCGACACCTACGGCGGTTACGCCTCCCACGGGGGCGGCGCGTTCTCCGGCAAGGACCCGACCAAAGTCGACAGGTCGGCGGCTTATATGGCGCGCTACGTTGCGAAGAACATAGTCGCTTCCGGCGCGGCGGACAGATGCGAAGTGCAGATCGCCTATGCGATAGGCGTCGCCCGCCCGCTTTCGGTGCTGGTGAACACCAACGGAACCGGCGTTGTGAGCGACGAAAAACTGGCGCAGATAGTGAACGAGGTGTTCGACCTCCGTCCCGCCGCCATAATCGAAAAGCTGGATCTCCGCAAGCCGATCTACAAGGCGCTCGCCGCCTACGGTCACTTCGGCCGCGAGGAACTCGGCGTGAAATGGGAGATCACCGACAAGGTCGACGAGATCAAAAAGAGACTGTGATACAGCGCAAAAAAGGACTGCCGCGGAGCAGTCCTTTTTTTGTTGTTCGCAGAAAACGAGCCGGCGCTTTAGCGCCGGCACGGGTTTGTTTTGCTTATTATTCCGCGGCGGATTCGACGGCAGATTCGACGGTGGATTCCGCGGCGGAAGCCGATTCGGAAGTTGCGGCGGAAGCCGATTCGGAAACATCGGAAGTATCCGCGGCAGAGGAAGTGCTGCCTTCTCCGGACTTGACGGAACTGAGGCAGAACAGCACGACGATAAGAGCCGCCCAGACGATGGCGAGAATGAGAGTGAGCTTCTGCAGCTTTTTCTCGTTGCTGGCGATCTTATTGCGGGAAAGATAGGATTCCGAAGCGCCCTGACCGGCGATGGAATTGCCGAGACCGCGGCGTTTGCTCTGCTGTTTGCTTATGCAGAATATAAGCGCGATGCTTAAGGCGAAGATCAATCCGCCGATGATGTATTCAAGCGTGGTTATCATGTTTTTTTATCCTTTCAAAATAAACGATTCGCATTTGAAGCCCGCCGCAGACCCGACAAGCTATCGGCAATTATAACACAATATTATCCGAATTGCAATAGTTAGTTTTAATTTTTTTGGAAAAACTTTTTAAGCTTCCCGCGTGTCGTGCATGCTTTTTTCGGGCAGCGCCTTGGTTTTGCCCCCTCCGGAGCCGCCTTTGCCGCCGCGCTTGCCCTTGCCGCCCTTGCCTTTGACCTTCTTCGCGCCGCGGAACACCGCCGAAACGACGGCGACGATCACGTACAGCACGATTATTACGCCGAGCACGATGAGGATCGTCTTCATTGTGGAGCTTTTTAAGAACGCGACGAATTTATCCCACATAGAAAGCAGCTCGTTCGAATCCACGGCTTCTTTCGTCACCGCGTCGACGGCGGCTATCTGCTCGCCGTCGCAGTAATAGGTAACGGTGCCGACCTTCTGCCCCCGTGCGACGGGAGCGTTCACCGTGTCGTATTCGCTGCCGTTGGCGGCGGTCTTGAACACAAGCTCGTCGTCGTAGACCAGCTTGTGCGTGATCTTGTCCACCTTCGAGCGCACGATAAGCCGTTCGACGTCCGCGGCGGGCACCACCAGAACGTGGTCCACCGAATCCCCCGCGTTGACTCGCAGCTCGCCCACAGCCCTGTCCGCCGAGGCGATCTTTACGTATTCGAACGCGACGCGCACCCAGTCGATCAGCTTGTGCATATCGGTATAGGCGTTGCCGAAGCCGAAAGAATAGTGGCGGTCGGCGTCGACGAGCATACCGGAAGCGCACATCACGTTGAGTATATACGTCCTGCCGTCCTTCTGCGTGGCGGTGAGCAGGCAGTAATCGCCGTTTTTGTCCTTCTGCCCGGCGATAAGCCCTATCGCCTCCTTGTGCAGATACCCGGCGACGTAATAATTGCTTTTAAGGTAGTTCTTGCTGCGGACCACCGAGCTTTCGTTGAAACGGAACAGCTCGACGTCGGAAAGCGCGACGAGCTCGTTGTATCTATAGAACGCGGCGGCGATGAGCGCCGCTTCCTTCGGAGTAGTGACCTGATCCGGAGCGTCCAGCCCGTTGGAATTGACGAAATGAGTGTGCTCCAGCCCAAGCTCCTTCGCCTTTTCGTTCATTCTGGTGACGAAGGTGAGTATGTTGCCGTTCAGCAGGTCGCCGCAGTAGCAGGCGAGCGCCGCGCAGGCGTCGTTCGCGTTGGCGACGAGCGAGGCGGAAACCAGGTCCTTCGCTTTATACACGTCGCCGACGTCCAGCCCCATCACCGGAACGCGCACGTCCGCGATATTGCCGGAGTTGGAAACCGCCGTGGAGGTCACCGTCACCTCCGTGCTCGCCAGACCGAGGTGCTTTTCGGAGAAAATGTCGTAGACCACCATCATAGCCATAAGCTTGGCGGCAACGGTGGGCGCGACCTCCTCGTCCCCGCGGACGGTATAGATGAACTGCCCGTCGTCGAGGCAGTAGGCAACGACCGCGTTGCCGGAGATTATGCCCGGATCGTCCGGAGCCGTCTCCCCGCCCTGCGAGGTCCCGCCGCCGGATACCTCTTCCGATACGGCAGAGCTATCGGTCCCCGACGCCTCTGACGATTCTTCCGCGCCGGCGAACGCGGCGCAGAAAACCGAAATTATTATAATAAGCGCAAGCAGCAGCGCCGCCCGCCTTGCGGATCTCATTCTGTTTCATCCTCCAATCCGAAAAATGCCTTTGCCGCGGCAACGTCGTTTTTTATCGCGCTCTGCAGCTCCGAAACCGAGCCGAACCTGCGCTCCGCGCGGATAAACCGCAGGAACGACACTTCGCATTCCCTGCCGTATATATCGCCGGAAAAGCCGAAAAGATGCGTTTCGCACACGGGGGACTCGAACCCGCCGAAGGTGGGCTTTATCCCGAAATTCAGCACGCCGCGGTAGCTTTTCCCGCCGATAACGCATTCGGCGGCGTAAACGCCGTACGCCGGAGCCGCGAGCTCCGCGGGGAATTTCTGGTTCGCTGTCGGCACCCCGAGCCGGGCGGCGACGCGCATCCCCTTCTCTATCGCCGAAACGAACGAAAACGGCCTGCCGAGCATTGCCGCGGCGTCCTCAGGCCTGCCTTCCGCGATCGCTTTTCTTATGCGAGTGGAGCTTACCGGAGCGCCGCCGAATTCCCGCGGGGGGCATACCGCGACAGGGATCCCGCGTTCGGCAAGCACCTTTTCAAGCGTTTCCGTGCCGCCGTCCCTGCCCTGCCCGAAGCGGAAATCATAGCCGCAGACGGCGGTCCTGCAGTTGAGCGTCCCGGCGAGTATCCCCAGCGCGAAATCGCGCGCGGGGATATCCTTTACCGCGCTGTACGGCAGTTCGACGATACGGTCGACGCCGTGCGCGAACATAAGCTCGCGCTTCTTCGGCTCCTGCGCAAGCAGCTTGCTTTCCTGCTTCGGACGGTCACCGGCGGCAAAAGTCACCGCCACGGCGGGCAGCCCCGCCGAAACCGCGTTCGCTTTAAGCAATCGCAGCAGCTCGCGGTGGCCTGTATGCACTCCGTCGAAGCTGCCGACCGTAACGGCGCATCCTCCGCGAAGCTCCCCAGCGAGCGTTTTTTTATTCTGTTCGTTATAAACGGTAATGCGTTCATAGTTATCCATCATACCACTATAATAACCGTTTTTACGCGGTTTGTCAATCGGCAACGGTATATTTTTGAAATTATCGGCGATAATAACCCGGGGAGATGGATTTATGAACGATAACGGCAGCAGAGAATTTGATTCGGTCATCCTCGCGGGGGGATTCGGCAGGCGTCTGCGCCCGCTTACGGACTCCGTCCCGAAGCCTATGCTGAAGGTGGCGGGGTTCCCGGTGTTCGCGCGGGCGGTGCGGCTCCTGCGTGAAAACGGGTTTTTTCACACCGCGGTGACGACCATGTACCTCCCGGAGCAGGTGGAAAACGCGCTTTGCGGCGAAAGCGGGCTGGAATTCTTCCGCGAAAGCGAAGAATCGCCTTTGGGCAGCGCGGGCGCGGCGGCGGCGCTTGCCGGGAGGGCGGCGGAGGTGTTCTGCGTGCTTTCCGGCGACGCGGTGTGCGATTTTCCGCTGGCGGAGCTCAGAAGCCGGTTTTCGGCGGAGGGATGCGCCGCGGCGATCCTGCTCGCAAGAGTGAACGACGCCGGGGAATACGGCACGGTGTGCCTGGAAAACGGGCTGGTGACCGGGTTTCGCGAAAAGCCGAGCGCGAAGGACACGCTTTCCGACCTTATTAACACCGGGATATATTTCTTCCGGCGCGAAACGCTTGCGGGGTTCGGCGGGAACGTCGACTTCGCGCGGGACGTGTTCCCCGCCCTGCTCGCGCACGGCGAAAGGATCGCGGGGTACGTGCCGGAGGGGAACTGGTTCGACATCGGTTCGTTTTTCGATTACCACCGCTGCAATATGTTTTACACCGGGGGCGAAAACGCGCGCGGCGCGCACGTTTCGCTGCACCCCGATTCAAGCGTGGAGCGCTGCGTTATCGCGGACGGCGTAACTGTGGGCAAAAGCGCGGTACGCGGCAGTATAATCGGCGAAAACGCGGTTATCGGGAACGGTTGCTTCGTGGCGCCGGGATGCGTTATCGGCGCGGGAGCAGAGCTTCGAGACGGCGCGCTGCTCGCGCCCGGGACCGTCGTGGCGTGCGGAGAAACGGTGCCCGCGGCGGCGAACGGCGGGTTCCCCGGCGGGTCTCGCGGCGCGGAGTTCGGCGACGAGACCGTCGCGGGGCTTTCCGCGGGGGGCGGGTTCTTCCGGTTCGGCGCGGTGCTGGCTTCAAAGGGGAGCTTGCTGGTCTGCGCGGAGAGCGAGCGCGAGGAGATGCTTGCGCGTGAGCTTGCCTGCGGCGCGGCGGCAAGCGGCGCGGAGTGCGCCGTTTGCGTGGGGCTCAACGCGGCGACGGCGGCTTTTGCCGCGCGCGCATTCGGCACGGATATCACGGTGCATATCGCCCTGGCGGGCGACGAACCTCAGGCAAGGGTGTTCGGCGGCGACGGGATGCCGGTCCCGCGGGAGACGGCGCGCGCCATAGCCCACGCGGAGCCGGAAAAGGCGCGGCAGGGCGGAGCGCTGCGGGATATCCCGCGGAGCGCGGCGGTGAAAAGATATCTTTCGTGGCTGAAAGCGGCCTGCGACGCGGACGGACGCGCGCGCATAAGCTTCGCCGCGGGGAGGAACGAATCGTTCGCGCGGGAATGCGCCGAGGCGCTCGGCGCGGAGGAGGGCGGCGGCGCGGAATATTACCTTACCGCGGACGGAACCCGGGCGAGCGCATACGCCGCCGGGCGCGAGATATCCTACTGGCAGCTCCTTACCGCCTACTGCGTGCTTTCCGGCAGGCGTTCGGTATCGCTGCCGAACGACGCGCCGAGGTTCGCGGAAACGCTGCTGCGCTCGCACGCGGTAGCGCCGCGGTTCTACGGCGACGGCGGGAGCGAGGAGCGCGATTCGGCGGCGGACGAGCCCTTTGTGCGCGACGGCACCCTGCTTGCTTTCGCGCTGGAAGCGGAGCTGCGGCGGCGCGGCACCACTCTGGCGGCGGCGACGGAGGGTATGGCGGGATTCACCGTGCTCACGCGGGCGGTCTACGCCGAAAAGGACAGGATCACGGGCGTTATCGCTTCGCTGCGCGCGGAATACGGCGGCGGAAGATGCGTCGGCTACGACGTCGGCGACGGGCATATAAGCATAATCCCGAGCGCGGCGGGGGCTTTCCGCATAGTCGCGGAGGCGTACGACAGCGAGACCGCCGAGGAGATCTCGCTGCGCGCGGCGGAAATGCTGGAAAAGCGCTGCTGGAAGAACGGGTGCGTATGATACGCTCCGTGCGGCGCCGGGCAAGGGGCAAAAAGTAAATTTTTTGTGAACAATGTTGATTTTTCGTTTATAAAGTTATATAATAATTCAATAAATATAACGTTTTCGTATCGCGGCGCCGGCGCCGCAAAGGAAGAAAAGAATGAAGCTGACTTATCTCGGTACCGCGGCGGCGGAGGGCTGGCCCGCGGTATACTGCAACTGCGAATACTGCAAAAAGGCGAAAGAGCTCGGCGGGAAGAACCTGCGCACAAGGTCGCAGGCGCTGGTGAACGGCGACCTGCTTCTGGATTTCCCCGCCGATACATACGCCCACGCCCTTAAAAACGCGCTGGACCTTTCCGCGGTGAAATACTGCTTCGTTACTCATTCGCACATAGACCATTTCGTTCCGATAGACCTTCTGTTCCGCTACGAGGGGTATTACGCCCACGGGCTGACCGAGCCGCGGTTTGACGTTTACGGCAACGAAGCCGTCGCAAAGCGGTTCGATTATTTCGTCCGCGGGGTGAACGAGGAATGGCGGGACCAGCCGCTCGGTATGCACGTTATAAAGGCGTTCGAGCCGGTCCGCGCCGGAGATTACGAGGTAACGCCGCTGAAAGCGTACCACGCGGAGGGCGAAAACGCGTTCGTCTACCTTATAAAGCAGGGCGGCAAAACGCTGCTTTACCTGCACGATACCGGAATACTTCCCGATGAAAGCGTCCGCTGGCTCGCCGACAACCGCGTGGCTGCCGACCTTATAAGCTACGACTGCACCTACGTCGCTCTGCCCGGCGCGGGCGGACATATGGGGATCGACACCGCGCAGCTTATGCGGAACGCGCTGGCGCGCGCCGGGGTGTCGACGGAAAATACCGTTTCGGTGATAAACCATTTCTCGCACAACGGGAAGCTCGTTTACGACGAGCTCGCCCCGCTTGCGGAAAAGCTGGGGTTCGTCACCTCTTACGACGGGCTTGTTTTGGAGTTTTGATATGATCCGCAGACTTTTGAAAAGAATATCCGCGGCGCTGCTCGCTTTGGCGGCGGCGGCGCCGCTTGCCGTTTCCGGCGCCGGGGCGGAAGAAAACGCGAACTGGCTTTACATAGACGGCGTGAATATTACGCGCACGGTGAACACCGCGATAATCTACCGCGGGATGCCCTCCACCGGGCAGTCGCAATGGGGCGCCAACGCCGCCGTCGACGCGGACGGAAAGATAATCGCGGTCTACGAGGGCGGCGACGCCGCCGGGGCGGATCTCGCGGTCCCCGAAGGGGGCGCCGTTATTTCGGTTTCGGGCTCCAAAACGCAGTGGCTCCGCGATAATCTGCAGACCGGGCGTTTCGTTTATTACGACGGAGTGACGAGGCGGCTGTTCACGGCGCGTACCGCAAAGGAGATAGACCCGTATTTCGAAGCGGCGGCCGAAGTGATCGGAGAAAAGGACGAATTCCGCGTCGTCGAGCCGGAGGGCGGCGGCGACCCGCTGGTCTCTTATTCCGTCGCGCTGAACAAAAAGGGCGAGGTGATCGCCCGGGGGACCGGCGCCGAAAAGCCGGAGGACGGTTCGATAATAACCGCGCACGGCGAACACGGTATGCGTTTTCTCGTTACGAGCGCGCCTCTGGGCGCCCAGTGCTCCGTAAAGGACGGCACAGCGACGTTCAAATACACCGAAAAAATGCTTTCGCGCACGCTGGAGCTTGCGATCGAAGAGGCGGAAGAACGGTTTGCCGAAGCGGAAACCGCGTTTGCCGACGCGGACCGCGCCGCCGCGCGTGAGCTGATCGACGCGGCGAAAGCGACCGCCGGGGGCAAGCCGGATTACCGCGCCGTCTTCGATACGGTGTACGGGCTGGAGGACAAGCTTCCGGCGCTTCTGGCGGACCGCAGGATATACGAGCTCCGCGCCGCGATACACACCCCGGCGGAGACAAACGCCGCGGAAGTTGCGGCGGTGGTGAGCAGCGCCGTGAACGCCGGGCTGAACCGGCTTATACTGCGTATGACAAACGGCTACGGCACCTTCCTTAAAATGCCGGAGGGCAGCCGTTTCGCCCAGGACGAAAAGTTCGGCGGGTTCGACGTGCTCGCTTCCTATATCGAATCGTGCAGGCGCGCCGGGATAGGGCTGGAGGTCTGCGCGGAGGTGTGCTATAACGAATACGCCGCCGTGGCGGAGCCGGGCTGGACCACTGTCACGGCAAGCGGCGAACCGGGGCTTGCGAACAAGTTCTTCTCGCCCGCGGCGGAGGGGTTCGCGGAGTATTACGCGGGCTATATAAAATACCTCGTCACGCATTACGACATAGACGGGCTGATGCTCGACTGGTTAAGATACCCGAAGTTCTCGGAAGCGACCGACCTCGGCTACGACGAAAAGACGCTTGCCGCGTTCGCCGAAAAAGCGGGCATTTCCGCCGAAGAAGCCGAAACGCTTAAGACCGAGATGTTCTCGCATCCGAAGTGGACCGAATGGGTGGAGTTCCGCACGGGGCTTGTGACCGCCCTGCTCGAAGAAGTGAGCAAAACGGTGCGCGACGCGCGCCCGGATATTAACATCACCGTCGTGGGAGGGCGCGACAACGTTCCCCACTACTATATGCAGGACGTTTCCGGCTGGCTGGAAAGCGGTCTGGCGGACGGAGTCTGCCTGGCGTTCTTCGAAGGCGACGAGGACGAGAACGACTCGGTATCCCCCGCGGAGCACGCGGCGGGGATAGTCGCCGAAAAATGCAAGCTGCCCGCGGCGTTCGCGGGGAACGAAGCGTATTTCTACGCGGGGCTCGATTCCGCCGCGGCGATAGACCGCGCGGTGCTGGAACGCGAGATACTGGAAGTCCGCGCGCGGAACGCCGACGGGGTGGTGTTTTCCGACCTCGGCGCGGTT
>JAEEGL016345601.1_pt1 | contig 14078 bp, 30 predicted proteins | sample 9134231 | NCBI WGS metagenome assembly JAEEGL01 (sample SAMN16246548, study PRJNA631951) | gut metagenome | biome: gut microbiome; feature: rumen; material: fiber-attached | host: Bos | place: Iran: Karaj | collected 2018-10 | reverse complement strand
TATTATAAGCATTAGTTAGATAATTTGGTGAATATGTATTGTATGCTGCAGAGATGACGCTAGAATCATCTATAGTGATAGTCCTAGGAGGAAGATTCGGATTATACACCCACTCTTCATAACTACCCTGACTAGAATTTATAGTGATAGTCTTAGAAGTATCGTCAAGACCATAGGTACAGCTATCCTCTGGTTTATTTGTTACTTCATCCCACCACTTTGGTTTCTTTAGTAGTTCATTCCAGTTTGCTTTCATTATGTCACTCCTTATGGTTTTAGGTGGTATATTCATACTTCACACACATAGGTTATCATAGATTTTTTGTAAGGGTTCTGCCATGGCTTGTACTAGGGATTCGTAAAAAACTTGAACTCGCATTTCATAAGGTAATCCATCTAAATTAGTCGGATTCTTGCAGTAAGCTATCGTAGTTCTGAGACCTGATGCTGGTGATTCCCAGCGTAAACCACCACTTATAGGATCATAATACATAAAAGCAGTTGGGTATATATCAAGTTTTTTCTCCAATACTCTAATAGCATCACCGTAAATATTGGTTTTTATAAAATCATCAGAGATTGTGTCATTAATATGACTCTCAAGATACTCAATTAAGTCAAGAACTCCCTGTTTAAGAATATACTTTATGTTAGATACCTGCAAATAGGGCAGATAGTGTGTATAAGACCTCTGTACTTTATTTAAATAGAGAAAGCGAAAAGTTACTTTGGGGTTAAACGGATCTGTCTCATCAATGTCATAACACAATACTAGTGGAGAGATCGCACCATAGGCAGCAAAAACTGCATCTTTAAACTTGTTTACTTCTTGGGGTATAGTAGCCAGGATACTCTCTTCACTCATTTAACATTTGCCTCCTCTGCTCTTTACGAAAGAGTATATTACATACTTCATCATATGACTGTTTAACACGTACTTCCACGCCAGATTTTAGTATAATATAGCAACAGATCCCATCAGGTGTTACCATACTAATATCATCAAGATCTATTAATAAATCATAGTCCTGTACTGATTTAAAACTTTTGAAATCACTCATCCTTACTGCTCTCCTTTTCAGGATATTTTGCTTTTGTTACATATGGTCTAATCAAGATAATAATACTATCCTGATTATCTATAAAAACATGGTGAACTGCTTTAAGGTATTTACGGGTATCGTCTTTAATAACCCACCCCTTTAAAGCATCAGTTATCATTTTACTAACAACTGCGTGATTATCAATGTCCCATCCGTCATCCCAACCAAACCATATTTCAACAGGTACTTCATATAGCTGTTGAGGTATTTTATATTTAGTTAAATAAGTGGTAGTAAGTTCGTGCCAGAATTTAGCATCTTTTTGTCTTTGGGGCCAAGGTTTTCCTGAATAATATTTATTTAAAGAATATTCTTCAGTCCACACGGTTCTCTGTCTTTTAGTCGATGGATAGGGTATTCTAAATTCAATCTCCATTTTAATCCTTTACTAATTTATTCATTTTTCCACCAGCCCATACTTCTTTCGCCTGTTTTAGGGTTTTCTAAAATCTGGACTGTACAGTTTGGGTATGTTTCATCAAAAAACTCTAAATCGTTGGTTACTACAAGATCGTCATTGACTAATTCTCGATTGATTATTTTCTCTCCACAATATGGGCAAAAGGGATAATTCTGAGGAGACTTACTCTCACATAGGGAACACTCGTAATAATCTTCAGGATTTTCCCAAATACTCACCCGTATCTTTTTCCAATATCCCACCATATTAAAATTTAATCCTCTACGATCTTTTGAGTTTTTATTAATTCCTCTCTTAATTCATCAACAGTAAGCTTTCTAAAACTATCTTCACCTACAATGAGACCTAAGCACCGCCCGTTATCAAATTTACAGTGGATAGTTCCAATATCATCTACGAAATCTACTGTTCCACGGGTGCCAGGTTCAATAGGTCTTGGATCATCCATAGATATTAAGACGATCCTCGTACCTTCAGGATACATCTTTTTAATTCTTTTAATTAAATCATAATCTACTCTCATATTATCTCCATAATAATTAAAATTTAATAAAGGGGTTAAGATAACTTAACCCCTTATTTTCTTAATTAAACTTTTATATTTTCGTTCATTTAGGGTTAATTCTGAATTAATTGTGATGATTGTTACAGTATTTTACCCAAGATTTACCTCCCCTGTCTTAACTATATCTGTCACATACCCATGGTATTTCGGTATGGAAGATATTGACCCAGTACCCTTCACTGCTGGATCCATTGCCCAAGGATCAACAATAAACTCAACTACGCAGCCGTTAGCTGCGGTTACCTTGTTAGTCCAGTTGGTATGAGCATCCGCTTTTATGTCTCCTACAATACAGTCATAACTGCCTTCGTCAGTATAGACCGTAATCTCATCATATAGCCAGTAACCCCATCCAGTTCCAATGGCTACCAAAGGTCTTCCGTTAATTGACATTAAACCATTTTCATCTGGCGTAGCATGCCAAAGAATAGTTTCTTGAATGCTACCGTGACCTATTGCAGTATAAGGCTCGTAACTTCTAAATCCCGTATCCCCAGGGATGTATCCCTCATAAACTACCTCGACAGGTTCAGGTTCATAAATAACTTCTTCTTCTGTCTCAGGCTCTATAACTTCTTCAGGGGTTACTTCTGTATATGCCCCCATAACTACTGGTTCAGGAACAGTAGTTTCCTTCGTCTCTTTTACAGGATCTTCTTGAGTTTCTTCGGGAGCTTCCTCCTCAGATTCACTTGTTACGCTTAACAGTAATTCATACTTATCTTTATAAATTTTAATTAAACGATCTTTATTTTCAAGTTGAAAATGATGTTCACTAATTGCATCAGTTGCTATTTCCAGTTCTTCCTGAGTATTATTTAGTTTATTTTGTAAACTACCTACTCTGATTGAGAGACCAATAATAGCAATAAGAGATAAGCATACTATTATTACTGCCGTAAGGATTACCTTATACTTATTATTTTTAAATAAGTTTGTTTTCATTTTCATTTTCTCCTTTTGATTCATACGAAGTTAGGAAACCTTTTTAAGTAAATCTTCTAAAATGTCTTTATTATTTTTAAGATTAACATAGTAGCAAGACTTAATGCATTCCCTATAAACTTCGTACTTGATTTCACAGGTTGAAAAATGAACGAAAAGTTTAATAAACCCTGTTTTGCGACCAGTAGAACCATTTAAGGTTCTACGGCATATCAGTTGATCATCATCACAATTAATCTTCTGGAATTTTACTCTACTTACATCACCGCCCTTATTGGATTTATCAGAAAGCACTCTATAGTTAAATACACCAGGAGTGACTTCGATATACTCATTATACATATCCTGAATCATTTTACTACCTCTCACTTTTGTGATTTCGTTTGATTTCATAGGATATTATAACATATAAATGTTAACAAAATGTTACAATTTCAAAATTATTTATCTTTTTTATGAATATGCCAGGAATAAAGTCCTGAAACTACTAATACGATAATAACAGATATGCCCCAAAAGATTAATATTTCTTTATCCATAGCATTCTCCATAATTAAATTTTAATTAAGACCCATTGGGAGGCTTACAATCCTGGGTCGAGATTGATGAAAAGGAAGCACAATGACAAACGCAAGCAGGTTAATGAGGAGCTATAACCCTTTATTGAGGAGAGAGAAAAATCATTGTTTTGGTCGGAGCCTCCCATGCCGACAGGGGATAACTATAATCAGTCCATCAATCCCACACAGACTCAGGATTAATAGATCCGATTACCTTAATTATAGTAGGTTCTTGAAAGTGTTTATAAAGCACTTTATCTTCTTTGTTTAATATATCATAAGACACATCATTATTATTTTCAAATGTACCGAATCTATCAACAATAGCCACAACCCCTACCTTAATTTGCTCGTTACATTTGAACTCAACAATATCGCCTATTTTATATTTAGGATTACCTAACATTATTCCGCACCTATAAGATGTAAATCTTCTTTATTCTTATGCATTAGAACTCTATCAGAAATACTACCTGCCCGCCTTACTGCTAACCATTCAGTAAAAGCAAATTTCTTATTCCTTTTACTGCCCTTATGGAGAGTAGAAAAGTATTCACCAATCTTATCTTCTGAAAATACAAGTTTTTCTCCAGGAGAAAAATCTAATTCTCCATCTTTATTATAATAACCAAAATCACAATACCCTGGCATACTAATTAATACAGAGTCCTGATTATATTTTTTACATAAATCAATCATTGATTCAAAAAATTCTACATCAGATAGAGTATTAGGCTGAGGGATAATAAAACTTCTTTCAGTTACCTCAACCTCATCAGGAGTCCCTTTATTCTCTATAAAACCACCAAGTACTTGTATGTACCCCAAGCCAAGAGATCTAATATCTGCTGCAAGACGATCAGTAGATTCGGCATTCTCTTGTTCAGTATTTTCTCCTCTTGAAGCACTAATAAAGCAGCACCCATTTTCAATATGAGTTATTACTCTATTCCAATTACTTTCTTCTAAATTACCTGAATGGTTTTTAAAAAATTCCTTAAGGACTTCCCCTACATTCTGTTTATAGAAATAAAGGTTTCTTCCCGTAGTGTCTTGAGTTTTATACCCCTCTAAATTTCTTGTTTTATCAAAGATATGTTCAAGAGTAATGTTTGTAAAAGTTCCTATGTCTTTCATAAAAATTCTCCTTTATTAAATTTAGACAACCTTTGCCTCCTCCTGGTTATCTCAGCTACCCACTTATTGGTAGCCCCCAACAATGTTTAAAGTTAACATCATCTACAAACTCAGCGACAGCTTTGGAGTATAGACTTGATCTTAATTATAACCTGTAGACAAAGCACAAAAGAGATGCTATCGACATAGCTAGAGAAATTTCCAGAAACCAACGATCCGAATTAAGCATCCATTGTCCATTAGTATAAGTTAAGTCTTTCTCCGTCTATAAGGGAGTGGCAGAGATGGCAGGACTCGAACCTACGATGGTGCAGTCAAAGTGCACTGTGTTACCATTACACCACATCTCTATTTATTACGGATAATTCTTTATACTTAATTATTCATCTAATTCAAATTCTTGAGGTGCAGTAAGCCATGACTCTATACCAAGAAAACTTTGAGTATAACGCCTTGCGATATCTCTTAAACCTAGAGTATAATGAGTCTGAATTTTTACTCCATCAAATAAATCATCTTCCTTTACATTTACATAATGTAAAGGTAATGCAGCACATAGAAATAAAGCTAATTTATCATTTGGAAGACTCTCCATCCACTCTCTATTTGTCATCTTCAATAAACTCCTTTACTTCATCTTCTGCTTTCTGGATTCTTTTAGTATTCTTATACTGCCTATTCTCTTCACACCACGGACAACCACCATGATTTCTACAGGTTTTATCGAATGATTTACTTCCGTGATAAGGTTTCCGATGTTCCTTACCACTCTTTATTGATTTATCAAGTGACATTATCTTCACCCTCTCTGTATTTATAAGGGACTACTTGAATAGCATTTTCTAATGTATACGGACTACAAGATTGGTTACTCACTTCTATACCTAGTACTACCATTCTTAAACAATCATTACATAAGTTATATGGCTTGTTAAAATGTTTTATTGAAATTTGATGAATGATAAATTCTTTTCCTGTTGCATCAATATGAACTCCTGCATTTTCAGGGCTATACATTTTATGGCAGTTCTGACATTCTATCTCTATATCCATTAGGATACCTCGTTATTATGCTCAAGGAGGGATTCGAACCCTCACTGTATAGATTCTAAGCCTACCGTGATAACCCTTTCACTATACCCTATCTCCATATTGCTCAAGTACATTGACTATATTGACTATTCTTTCATCCACATCCGTATAACGAGTTGCAGTGCTCATGACAGTATCTAAGATAGAGCGAAGACACTTGCCACAGTATCCTGAAATGTTGTATTCATAGAAATTGATTAAATGAATCGGTTGCGGACCATTTCCCACATCTAACATAAAGTGATTGTTGTCCGCAGTCAACTTCACGCCACAGCCCTTACAGTATGCGTTGTCCACGTTTACGCACCTCCATTACACCATATCTCTACATAAGTTCCTATTAATTTAGTATATACCTTGGATGAGATTCGAACTCATACTGGCATGATCCTAAGTCATGTGTCTCCTACCAATTGGACTACCAAGGCTTATATACGCCCTCGTGTGCTTTAAGTCTGGGCCAGACCGTTTAAAAGAAAGAAAGGCAGTATAGCTTATACGAGACTTATCCATACTAATAAGTGGAACACACGTGCCACATAACGGAGGTAGTAGGATTCGAACCTACGCACCCTTTCGAGCCTATTGGTTTTCAAGACCAATCTCTTCAGCCGCTTGAGTATACCTCCGTATTAATCTTTAGATACTAAACGAAATAATGTATTAACTGAAGTACAATACCTTGTATTATATTTTATGCCTTCGGGACTAATAGATTTCCCACAATTAGGACAGAACCTTGGTAATGAATTATCCTTTAATACAGTACCTGACCCAAAACAGTTATCATCCTTCCAAGTTTCAAGTAGAATAGGATACCCACATTTACACTCGAATAATTTTCTCTGGTACTTCTCCAGAGCTCGTGACGAACATTCAAAGACTGTAGCCTTAAGCTTTTCCATTGGATCTCTCCTTTTCGTCCATCTTCGCCCCGCAGTGAGGGCAGTAGGGCGGTTTATACTGTTCTTCACGATTACATAGTGAACAACAATAGTATTCTACACCACAGAGTTCCTGTGATACATGCTGTTTAATCCACTCGCCATGCCTTACTTCTTCAACATCGGCGGGTATCATATTGTACGTTTCTTCAAGTAAGTAACCTTCAAGTAAATAGTCTTCTGCAACATCAATGTCAACGTATCTCGGCATCATTTGTACCCCCTCACCTTTTAATTCCTTTTAGTCATATTTTTGATGTATAAGTATTTTATCACATAAATGTTACGGAAGTGTGACTTTTCACTATTTTTTTTTGGAAGAATTAAAATTTAATTCTTCCGCCTAGTGCTTCATAAACTGCGATATAGCATTCTCGGCATTTTAGAAAATCGTTCCTTACTTCGGTAAGATAATGATTGTAAAGGGTACAATAATATTGACCTGTTTTATCAATATCTTTCCGAAAACAGTTTTTGCAGTATGGAGAAATTGGAACATCAACTTCCTGTGTGACTTTAATTTTCATTATTCGCCCTCTCTATCTCTTCATCTTTTTTAAGTTTAGCCTTTAAATACATTTATCGTTTTAGGAAGACATATCCTGAGATCATAGAATTATCATGAGCTTGCTCCTTATGCTCTCTATTGAGCCAGTCACTGAAGCACACACTACAGAGTCGTTGACCACCACAATTATCAGACATATTTTGACAGAAGCCGTGAGTAGAGTATATAAAATCCACCAGCTGCTCTGCACTCATAGTCTGTACATCTTTTTTGAATTGTTCAAAGTTTGTCATTAACTTACCTCCTCTGAATATCAATATAAGTGCAGGGAACTTTAGTTTCAGAGCCGTTAATAGGAATAGTTCCATACTCATAACTAAGGACAGTCGAACTTGCAAGATCTGGATGAATAATGAATAGATCTTCTGAATCGATCCATACTGATGCTACAACCCAGCCTGACTCTCGTATAAAGCATAAGTCGTGTACTTCAGTATACTCTCTTAAGAATTCATTAAGTGTTATACCCTTTGGAATATCCATGACCTCTCGATTAATTACAGTAGTCGAATCTGTACTATCTTGATTAATTACAATAGTCGAATCTGTACTAGTTGCAATAGGAGTGATTGGTCTATAATTTCCAGTATAAGGGTCAACATCGGGACTATTAGGATAAACAGGATTACCTAATGAATCTATAGGACGGTCTACTTCAAGCATATGGGTGACATGCCCACCACACTCAGGGCATGTAACTCCTAAAATATAAATATCAGATAACTCATAACTAAATATGCAGCCACACTTAGGACAAGTTACGGTAAACTCTTTCTTCCCAGGTTTAACTATCTTAATCATTTAACACCTCCGAACTTGTTATAAAATATTGGACAGTTACGCTTACGATGCGTAAATGTAATGACTTTCCCAGTAACCTCGCAAAAGTTACCTGAACCTCCAGTAAGACACTCTGCATACTTGCATCGAGCACAGTAGTAACAGCATTTATGCTTCTCAGCATAAGCCTCTAAAGAGCAGGGAGCATGTGCATCATGATATGCTTCAACTATCTTGATAATAAGCATTGCGACTCCTACTGCTACGAGACAACCACTCATGATAATTGCAAGAACTAAACCGAATAGCGAAGTAGTACTCATATTTTTCTCCTACACTTATAAGTCGTTGTGGTTAAACTTCGTGAACCTTACCTCACATTAAATAATATAACATATAAATGTTACTAAATTATGAATTTTTAGACGAAATTTTAATTAATTTTTCATTGAGATTTCGCACAGCAATGAAACTAAAATTAGTCTTCATCTTCTATTCCATTTAGCTTCTTAATCTCTTCAGGCATCTCATCAGACTCTAACTCGTCACGAGAATATTTCCAAATATTTGATTCAGGTCTAAGGTAATTATAATAGTACATATCTGTACCTTTAATATTAATCTGTTCACAGTCCTTGAAATTCAGCATGAATTCCTGATCTTCATGAGGTTGAATACCAGAGAATCTAAGCTCGCCTATTGCATCTCGTCTAAAGATGTACTGCCATACCATTATAGGGCAGTCACGAGGGAATAGAGCAGATTTATAGTCTATATGACATAATTTTATATCAGGTACAATATCAAGGATCGTAGTAACTTTAGTGATAGCCCATTCGTCTAAAAGCCAGTCATCACTATCAATAAACCAGACATACTTACCTGAGCTCTCTTCTAAACCCTTATTACGAGCTAGTCCACATCGATTAACTTTACATTTAGCAAGTTTAATCTCTGTAAACCGATTAGGTACATTAGACCAGTACTCATTAAGGTAACCTTCAGTATTGTCGGTGCAATCATCTAATACAAAGATAAGTTCTACTTCTGAACTAAATACCTGAGATACTAAAGAGTCAAGTAAGGGTTTAATGCAGTACTCCGAATTATGACATGGGATTATGATTGATAAGTCCATTCTGTAATCTCCTTTTTAGATACTGAAGCTGGATGATAGTTCTGTGACCTTCTAATTGTATCACAGTATAAACACAATCCAATAGGTTTATTGAGGAACTCTTCTACTTCATCAACTGAATGTTCATAGATTGATATTGAATTACTCTCAATATCACTAGGTAACTCCTGACTAAAATACTCGTTAAATATATGAATGTTACCTGCTACACAGCAGGGATAGAATCTACCACCTTGGAAATAGTACCAGTGATTTATATGTAGATCGCAGTAGTCAAACTCATACTGTGAGTCATCGTTACCGTCTAAATATAGTGATATGTTATATAATTCATTCTTACCGTCTACTCTAATGTGATTAAATCCAGATAAGAGTTCATGAAGATTAAGATTTAATCCATAATCAGATACACAAACTACGATATTATAATAGTTACAAATATTGAGTAGCTTATCTTTAGTTTCCTGATGTTTGAGCAAGAGACCATTAGTTACTAACTGGATTTCTGAGTTAGGGAAGAGGTTACGGGCAGTAACCAGGAATGCTCCTACATTTGGATGAAGCAGAGGTTCACCGCCCATTAACCTAATCACACCTACCTGTTGATTAGTTTTACTGGCTAATTCTGTGAAATCCTTAGTGAAGTCGTTAATATCTTCGTACCATGGACTAGATAAGGGACTAAAATGAGAACAACCTACGCAGTTTAAATTACAGTGATCTACTATGTGATGTTCGAGATAATTAATCATTGTTTCTACTCCAGAATCAGTTGATTAACTTGATATTATCCGAAGGCTGTCCACCTGTTGAACATAAACTGTAATCAATCGGAGTTGACTTCTCCTGATTAGACAGTTCGGTCAGTTTATCTCGCATACTCTTGTACTTAGTTACTTTATTATTTAATTCATTAATCCTATCATTAATAGATATGTAATTATCTATACAGTCATCCCACAAATAGTAGCCAGCACCATCTGGTATACAAGTTCCGTTGTCCTCAGCAAAGGCTACGAACCGTGAGTAAGCAGCTTCGTCAGGTATATAGAGGAAGTAAGCGGCATCATAGTCATCAATAACTTCACCATCTTCGTCAAGTATTACCACCTTTAAATCATTTCTTAGTGACTGATACTCGTACTCTTCTACTGCCCACTCGTCCTCAGACTGAAACTTGCCATCATCAGAAACATATAAGCATTTCATTTTATATCATCCCTCACTTAAAATTATTACATAATTATATCCTATATAATAGTCATAATAGGAGCTCATTGAAATTTCCTTTGTTACTTAAAGTTTTCTATTGAATAAATAATTATAGGTTTATTCTCTTGAGAAAAATAGTCTAACGATCTAATGGTGTTGTAGTCAATAAACTCAATAGCCTCTTCTGGAGTGATCCCATCTTCTTTTACAAGACACTCAACCATTAAATCAAAATCATAAACTACTGATCCATTAACAGTGATTCCTATAATTGCGTCATCGTATGATGGATTTTCAAAAATTATTGCATCTTCATATCCCGCATCAGCAAGGAAGCTACGATTAGTTATCTTATTGTTTTCATTTACTTCATTTAAACTACTATCCATTTAACCCCCAATTTATTTCCTCCATAAATTTTATTATGCAGATTTCGCTTTACTATTTCTCCACCGAGGCATTTGCTGATAAACTGAAATGACTTGTTCGTCCCTCAGTCCTAGTAACTCAACTGCATGCATTGCTGACAGTGCTTGGATATTGTCCCAATGGACATCACCAGGTTTACTGCACCAGCAGATGAGCCAATTAGATACTTTAGGTCTAGGCATTAATCTACCCTCCTGTTCCATGATTCGATTATATCCTTTACCGCCTCTTCTTCTGTCTGATGAAAACCGTTTGTATTCTTCGAAACAAAGCAACGCAAGCAACTTATTTTCGCAGTAAATCTGTACCCATATGGTCTTTTTACTTCTCCGTGATCCGTTGATTCGCATACAAGCAAGTCGATTTTCTTACACCACGGGCAGGGCTCAAGTTTTTTCATCGGTTTTCTCCTTTTCGTCCATTTCCCAGGCGAGATAGTCATCAACGGCGTTATGAAAGTCTTCTACAAGAGCAGCCACAGTCTTACCTTCGTAGGAGATAAGTGCTGGGATGCCTAATACTTTACCACAGAACAGAGAGTCCCCTTTTGAAAGCTCTATACTACCGACATAGCCTTTATACCCCATAATGAGCGTATTTAAAAATTTTTCAGTTTCGATAAGTTTACAACCGCAGCGTTTACAATAAAATCCTTCAGTACCTGCCCGTGTTTTTACCTGAAACCGTTTCTTGTACTTATTGCAATGAGGACAGTAGAAGTCTGTTATCCGCATTTAATCCTCCTTATATTCAATGCCCTTACTCTGGAGATACCACAGCATGGTACCTCTATAGCGACTATACTGTCCTGTCTTTAATCTTTCAATTACCTGATCAGTAGTTGCTGGTACATACTCATCATCCCCGTTACCTGCGAGGCAAATTTCATTGCCACAAATAGAGCATTTGGTTGCACAGTCAGGTGCGATTTTCATTTTTATTACTCCCTTTTGTTTTACTTATGATTTTACTTCCTTTTGTACGTAAGTTTATAAGATAGGGAACATCTCCCCGCACTTATAAGTCGTTCATGGATTTGAGTTTATAGTAATAGTTTTCCAGTACATAGCGTTTAACTCTATTTTCTATTACTTCAATTAAACTATCTCTAAGTAATGCATAACCTAATTCGTAATTAGTATTAAACAAAGTCATACTAAGATGGTGTGAAGATTTAATAACCGTATCTATATCAAATATGCTTAAACTTGATGAAGATGACTTTCGTTCTGGAAAGTCATAAATTCCTACATTAATAGACTGTAAGTCTGCGGACAGGTAAATATATTTTACCCTATTATCGTCTTTAAAGTAACTTTTAATGTCATTTATTAGCTCTGTTGAAGCTGCTTCTCCTAGTAATTGTAAATAATTAGCCATCAGACTCTTTATAACCCTTTAATTCAGATCTATGTTCACATCCATCAAACCATGGAGTGCCAATACCTTCACAACGCCGAGTATCACAATTATGACAGTACCTCTCAATAAATTCATCTTCGTCAAATGATTGAGTTATTCTTTCTGTATTAACATTAGAGTACATTTCCCTTGACTCTATAACTAATGATTTAATTCGAGAATAAGCTTCACTTGTATTAATATATCCACGGTCTACATCCAAACAAACTTGCTCTATCTGAGATATAATCTGATAATATTTACCCATAATATTTAAGAGGTAATCTATAGCTTTCAATGCCTTACTCCTTTACTTTTCATCCTAGACTTCACATACGAGGATCCTTCTGTATAGGATAGTCGTGCTAGTCGTTCTTTCTGTTTCTCTTCTTTACATTTACTTAACCAAGTATTGTGTCTTTTACAATTAGAGTGGCACCCTACTTTACGATCAGGACATTGATAACACGGATTGTCAGTATTCTTCATAGAAGATAACCTCTTGTGATTAATCAGATAAGAAATTAGCAATAGCGTTTAGTTCTCTAATTCTATCGTTAAGGCAGTACCACTCATCATTACGATCATCATAAGCATAAATTACCCCAAATTTACCCTCTTCATCAAGTCCGTCAGTTATGTAACCTAAATCATTTTGCCACTTAATAAACGCGATGAGGGACTCCTTATCGGGAATATAAACATACCTAATATAACCAGGATCTTTAGCAAGATTTATTAAATTACCTTCCATATTTAATGCTCGAAGAGACCTGATAAGATGTTTACGTTTTCTACAAGCTTCCTCGTAAGCTAAGCACTCTTCCTCAGTCTTAAACTCTTCTTCGTCCTGAGCACGATAAATAATCTCCATTAATCTTCCCTCCTGATTACTAAAATGAATGGACGGTGGCGAGTATTCCCCAGTATATTTCTCGCATTCGCACTCGATCTCCTGGACGCGAATTCAGTAACCGCCCTAAGCTTCCAGAGTGACTCGAACACTCAACATACTGATCATAAATCAGCCCTTCTACCAATTGAGATATGGAAGCATGTGGGTTCGGATTATAGAGGAGAACCCTAAGCCTCTTGACGGTTTGTTTAACTTCAGGTTACCGTAAACTGAAGTTAGTGGGAGAGGTAGGACTCGAACCTACGTAGTCCGAAGACGACGGATTTACAGTCCGTTGCAATTGCCACTATGCGACTCTCCCGCAAAGCTGGAGGTCAGATTTGAACTGACGATGCGATATTATCATCTGGATTACAAATCCAGCCCACTCGACCACTATGGGACTCCAGCATATTTATTTTATTTAGTGTATTGATTTCCCCAGAATGGATGACCTTTCATTGATCGGGAAATTTTTTGTTTTGTCTGTATAGAGAGTATGTTTGTCTGACCTTTATTCCATGGGGATTTTCCTTTTAATTTTTCTGAGGCTTTTAAATGTCTATTATTATAAGTATTATTATATTGATAGGTTACCCACTCTAAATTATTTAATGAATAGTTAAGACGGTTTTCATCTTTATGATTTATTGTTGGTAAATTATTAGGGTTTGGAATAAATTTTTCTGCTAGTAATTTATGGATATATTCATGGTGTTGTTTTCCATCATTTCCCTTGAGTACTACCGAAGGGTATCCACCTCTCCCTATATATTGCTTAATAGGTTTATGAGTATAAAGACTAATAATAGTTCCGTCTTCATTAATTATGTATCTATCTTCATATCTTTCTATATTCATATATTTACCTATCTTTGATTGAATAGT
>JAEEGL015938387.1_pt1 | contig 14078 bp, 12 predicted proteins | sample 9134231 | NCBI WGS metagenome assembly JAEEGL01 (sample SAMN16246548, study PRJNA631951) | gut metagenome | biome: gut microbiome; feature: rumen; material: fiber-attached | host: Bos | place: Iran: Karaj | collected 2018-10 | reverse complement strand
CTTTTTACGATTTTTAGCTTTAAAAATTTAACCTAAATGGAGAGTAATGTAAAATGTGAAAAAAAAGAAAGCCCATGGTTGTGAGCTTTCTCGTATATGTATATTTTACTGTTTTAGGTTAATCTGACACCACACTTTTATCTGAAATCCACTGTTATTTCCAGCCCTACAATTCAGCCACTACGCAAATATTTAAAAAATCAGTTCTCTTTATTCATTTTAAAAGCATAGCAAACAAAAAGAACGATTGCAGCGATTATTCCTACAACATAACTGATATTGGCGCCAAGTCCAAATCCTTCATCCGCCATTAATATGTAAGTTACGCTCACTGCCGTCATAAATGTTGCTGGAAGCGCTGTAAGCATGCTGGCAATTTTTCTTTTATTTGTCTTTAAAAGATACGACGTCGCAACCCAAAGTGAGATCATTGCAAGTGTCTGATTGCTCCAGGAAAAATACCTCCAAAGTACATTAAAGTCAAGCTGAGTCAAAAGAGCTCCGAGTCCCAGCAATGGTATTGTAATAAAGAGTCTATTTTTAATTTTCTTCTGATCAAGCTTTGTAATCTCTGCAAGAATAAGCCTTGCTGAGCGGAATGCAGTATCTCCCGATGTTATCGGACATGCAATAACACCTATGATAGCCAGGATTCCGCCAACAGGTCCCAGCATTCCCGTTGAGATATCATATACTACTCCCGACTGCCCTACTCCTGAAATAGCATTTCCAAGTCCACCCGTTGTTCCGTAATAAGCTACACCGCCTGCAGCCCAAATAAGAGCAATTACAGATTCTGAGAGCATCGCGCCATAAAAAATCTTTCGTCCATGCTTTTCCGATGTGATACATTTTGCCACCATCGGTGACTGGGTTGAATGAAAACCTGATATAGCTCCGCAGGCAACCGTAATGAACATAAACGGCCAAATAGGAAGCCCCTGTGGGTGTAAATTCTGGAATGATATCTCTGGAATACTATATCCTCCGATAATAGTTCCACCAATGATTCCCAGTGCCATGATGATCAGTACCGCACCAAATACCGGATAAAGCTTTCCGATAATCTTATCGATAGGAAGCAATGTTGCAAGTACATAATAGACCAGGATCACCACAATCCAGAATGTATTTCCAAACATTTCAGGTGTAAGTATTGCAAGTAGAGCCGCCGGAGAATTGACAAATACTGTTCCGGTCAAAAGAAGGAGGACAATTGAAAACAATCTCATGCCCCACCTTGCAATATTTCCAAGATAAATACCACTTAGCTCTGCAATTGATGCACCATCATGTCTCTCAGAGATCATTCCTGACATGTAATCATGTACACCACCTCCAAGAACCGCACCAAATATTATCCAAAGAAAAACAACAGGCCCAAAGCAGGCTCCCATGAGCGCTCCGAAAATAGGTCCTGTGCCGGCAATATTCAGCAGTTGAACAAGAAATGCTTTCCAGGTAGGCATTGGAATGAAGTCTACACCATCCTGTTTCGTATAAGCCGGAGTTTTCCTATCATCAGGCCCAAATACCCTCTCTACAACTCTTCCATATAAAAAATATCCGGCAAGCAGCACAGCAAGAGATAAAAGTAAAGAAATCATAGCCCCTCCTTTTTTCAATACACGCGCACAAAAACCTTTTGAATCTTAACAATTCCCGGAATATACATATTTCAAATGCCTTCGGGCAACATCCACAAGCGAATATACCTTCCCAACATCAGTTGCAGATCTATCCAGCATATGAAACCTTGGAAAAAATCTGGAAATATGGAGTGGCACTTCATCTCCTATTACTCTGCCCTCTCCGTCCTTAAGCGCTGCAATCCAGGATGAGAGCTCATCCATCTCTTCTTCAGAATCATTTTCGCCAGGAATAATAAGGGTTGTAAGCTCCACATGACAATGCTTAACTGCCTCAGTAATGAACTCCATCACCATCCTGCGATTTCCCTTCAGCAGCTTTTCATAATAATCATCGGTAAAACCTTTGAGGTCAATGTTCATAGCATCTATATAAGGCGATATCTCTCGGAGTACCTCCAGTGAAGCCATTCCATTTGAGACCAGTACATTCTTAAGACCGGCCTCATGGACAAGCTTTGCGCAATCTCTTACATATTCGTATCCGACCAAAGGCTCATTATAGGTATAGGCAACGCCGATATTTCCAGCATTTACATAGTCAAGTGCAATGTTTGTGAGCATCTCAGGGGATAAATATCTGGCATTATCCTCAAATTCCATCGCCTCGTCAGACCATGAAATTTCATAGTTCTGGCAAAACGGACACCTCAAGTTACAACCATAGCTGCCCACAGAGAGAACTATACTTCCCGACATAAATCTTGCAAGAGGCTTTTTTTCTATCGGATCAAGCCCTATACTTGTAATCCTCCCATAATTGGATGGAAATATCTCTCCAGACCTGCAACTTCTTATTCCGCAAAAACCGGTCTGTCCATCTTCAAGCTTGCATTTTCTGAAGCAAACATTGCATACAGCCACGGCATTTCCTCCTGAAAACTAACAGTTTTACGATAAAAGAAAGAAGGATTTGTGCTTTGTCTTGCTGATAAAATGGCATCTATTAAAGAACTTATCACTCGATAATATTATTTTATGCTTTTTTTCGTACACTTTCAAAGTTTATAGATTCTTTCGGAATCTTTACGCATTTTTTAGAATATATAGTGTAAAATGAAACCATAGAACACAATATATAGTATATTTATTTCACAAGTAACCATTTATTAGAAAGTTTATTTCTTTTGTTCTATGGAGGATTTGCCATGTACTATTCAGATTCTTCGACAGCAGTTTGTCTTCGCAAAAAAGCGCCAAAGATTGTAGACACCATTAGAATTAATGGTAAATATTTTGATGCATCAATGGTCAGAGAAAAGGCACTGCTTGCATTAACATCATCTGCTGTAGTCAGTGCCATTATGGCAATTGCAGCTCTGATCATAATTTTATAAATTCATAGATTCTTGAATTATATCCAGGAATCTATGATGTTTTCACCAATCTCATGTGATTAAAGAATATCTATGTGCTCACCTGCCAGCGCTTTGTTCATGCTTCTTACAGCGCAGAACTTACCGCACATGGAACAAGTATCATCGAATTCCGGCGCTCTGTCATTGCGGATAGATTTTGCCGTTTCCGGATCGATTGCGCACTCCCACTGTTTTTCCCAATCAAATGCTTTCCTCGCATCTGCCATCTTATTGTCTAAATCCATGGCATGCGGGATTTTCTTTGCAATGTCTGCTGCATGGGCTGCTATTCTTGATGCAATTATTCCCTGCTTTACATCATCTACATTAGGAAGCGCAAGGTGCTCTGCCGGCGTCACATAGCAGAGGAAAGCTGCACCGTTTGCTCCTGCAATAGCACCACCGATAGCGGAAGTAATGTGGTCATAGCCGGGAGCAATGTCGGTTACAAGAGGCCCAAGTACATAGAACGGTGCTCCCATACATATTGTCTGCTGTATTTTCATATTTGCCGCAATCTGGTCCATCGGCATATGCCCGGGACCTTCAACCATTACCTGTACATCTTTTTCCCAGGCTCTTTTTGTTAATTCTCCAAGTCTCACCAGCTCTTCAATCTGGCACTCATCACTGGCATCCGCAAGGCACCCCGGTCTGCAGGCATCACCAAGTGAAATGGTCACATCATATTCTCTGCAAATATCAAGAATTTCATCATAATACTCATAGAACGGGTTTTCCTCACCGGTCATGCTCATCCATGCAAAAACAAGAGAACCGCCTCTTGAAACGATATTCATTTTTCTGTTATTTCTCTTGATCTGATCGATTGTCTTTCGTGTTATCCCACAGTGAAGAGTAACAAAATCAACGCCATCCTCAGCGTGAAGTCTTACAACATCGATGAAATCCTTTGCCGTAAGTTCTGATAAATCCCTCTGGTAATGTATTACACTGTCATAAACAGGAACTGTTCCCAGCATTACAGGACAATTTTCCACAAGCTTTTTCCTGAAAGGCTGAGTATTTCCATGTGAAGAAAGATCCATTATGGCATCAGCGCCCATATCTACAGCCACCATTACCTTCTTCATCTCAACGTCATAGTCTTTGCAATCCCTTGAAATACCGAGATTCACATTTATCTTGGTTTTGAGCATAGATCCAACGCCTTTTGCCTCAATGCATTTATGGTTCTTATTTGCGCATATCGCTACCTGTCCCTTTGCCACGAGATCGCGAATTTCCTCAGGTGTCCTATATTCGTCCCTGGCTACTTTTTCCATTTCAGGTGTTATTATTCCCTTTCTTGCTGCACCCATCTGTGTTGTGTAATTTTTCATTATCCATATCCCTTCATTTACTTTTTTTCTACTTTTAACTTTATAAGCTATTAATTCTCAATCCTATGCTCCAGCGGACCTCGCCCTTTACCGATATCAAGCCCCGCCTCGATACACTTTGTAAGATACTCCTTTGCCTTTTTAACTGATTCCTGGAGCCCAAACCCCAAGGCCAGGTTACAGGCTATGGCACTCGACAAAGTACATCCTGTGCCATGCGTATTTGGATTATCTATTCTCTTTGACTCAAACCAGGTAAAAGAGCCTTCACTGTAGAGACAATCCCTGCATTCATCTTTTGTAAAAAAGCTATGCCCTCCCTTGATCAGAACGCTGCAACCGTACATATCTCCAAGAAGCTTCGCTGCATTTTCCATTTCTTTCTCCGATTCAATCCTGCAGCTCAAAAGAACCTCCGCCTCAGGGATATTGGGAGTAATAACCCTGCTCAAAGGAAACAACTCTTTCTTCATAAATGCTCGCGAAGCTTCTTTGGAAAAAGATGTCCCTGATGTAGATCCAAGCACAGGATCAAGGATAATGTTTTGAGGCATATATGTTCTGATAACATCTCTCACAGCCCGCATTACATCTACATCCGGCAGCATTCCTATCTTTATTGCATCCGGAAAAATATCATCAAATACAGAACCTAGTTGCTGCTTTACAAAGTCACCCGGAATTATGAATTTCCCTGTCACGCCCATAGTATTCTGCGCCGTAAGCGCGGTAATAACGCTCATACCATACACTCCATGAGCTTCCATCGTCTTGAGATCAGCCTGTATTCCGGCTCCTCCTGAGGGATCGCTGCCTGCTATCGTCAAAACACTTATCATTGCATCATGCTCCCTATTCCTAATTCATCTAGCTTTTCAATCAGCTCTTTTGCTGCACGCCATGAATCCTCTGCCTTCATGATTGCAGATACCACACATATTCCTGCGACCGGTACCCCCTGTAACACATCAAGATTCATGCTATTTAAGCCCCCTATGGCGTTTGCGTAAATATCCACTGACTCGCAGATATCTCTCAAAGTATCTACCGATGTCAACACTGTTTTTACTTTTGTCGTTGTAGGATATATTGCCCCTACTCCCAGATAATCAGCCCCCAGCGCTTCGGCAATCTGAGCCTGCTGCACAGTTTTTGCAGTTGCTCCGATAATTTTGTTATCTCCAAGAAGCTTTCTAGCAATATCAACCGGCATATCACTCTGCCCAACATGCACTCCTTCAGCATCTACAGCCAGTGCGACATCTACTCTGTCATCCACCACCATTGGAATGTTGTATCGAAGGCAGATTTCATGCACCTTGTTTGCCAGGTCAATATATTCACTTGTGGATCTTTCTTTTTCTCTAATCTGTAAAAAAGTGACTCCGCCCTTTATAGCCTGCTCAACTTTATATAAAAAAACTTCTTCTGAAACGTTGGTGCTGTCTGTAACAAGATATAATCTCAACTGTTCTTTGGTTACTCTTTTCATCTATCCACACTCTTTTTCTCATTTAGTAGCTCATCCGTCATAAGGGATATGTTGTCTAAAAGCCTTACCAGAAAAGTTCCCGTTCCTGATTTGGGCTCAGCTGACATTTCACCGGCGATTCCAAGCAGTGCACAGGCATCTATCACCGTATCAACATCCCTATTTATTGCAAGTAGCGTCGCGCATATAGCACCTAACATACATCCTGTCCCGGTAATCATTGAAAGCTCTGCGCAGCCATTATTTACAGTAGCTTCACCGCCTTCCCATGCGATTACATCTGTTTTTCCGCTTGCAAGAATCAATGCTCCAAATCTTTTAACTAATTCCTTCGTAGCTGAACCAATCTGCTCTTTGCGAATTCCAGCCTTGGCATCAACGCCCTCCGATTTGTAAGAATCATCATAAAGCGCCATTATCTCGGAATAATTGCCCTTGATAAGAAGGAAACTCTCCATTTTTCTCTTTTCCAACAATCTCTTAAGAAAATCTCTCCTTAGCTCTGAACATGAAATGCCGACTGCATCAATGACAACCGGAATATCCTTTCCAAGAGCCTCAGCAAAAGAGATTTCAATAGCCTCCATTCTGCTTTCAGAAATATTCCCAAGATTTATCAAAAGAGCGTCCGCTGTTGCCGTAATATCTTTTACCTCAAGAGGATGCTCAGCCATGATAGGCCTTGCCCCCAGCCCCAGAATCGCATTGGCACACTGCATCATGGAAATAGGATTTGTTATACAGTGAATAAGCGGCTTGTATTCAGCTTCATGTAAACTTTGTAATGATATGCTCATGCTGCTTTCTCATCCTTTGAGTTATAATCCCTTAGAGCTTCCTGCATCTTTTTAAGCGCGCCGGATACCTCAAGCCTCTTAAGAAGTAGATAAGCTATGCTTCCGCCAATCAACGTTCCACATATGAACGAAGGTACATAGAAAAACCATGTGAGGCCTTCTTTGCCCCAAAGATAAGTCATAACCGGATAGGATACGATTGCGCCGATTATTCCTGTTCCGATTATTTCTCCGATGACTGCTGCAATTATTTTCCCTTTGAAAAGTTTGTAGAATACTCCAGACAGAGTTGCTCCGAAAATTGCTCCGGTAAGAGCAAGAGGCGGAATTCCCATTACCATCATTCTGATGATTCCAATAAGAAGTGCGCATAATAGGGAGTAAAAAGGTCCCAAGAACACAGCACAGGTGATGTTGATAAGATGTGCCATAGGGCACATTCCCTCAACTCTTAAGATTGGTGATATGACTACCCCCAGTGCCACAAACATGGCAAGCATCACCATTCTCCTTAGATAATTACTTTTTTTCATACCTAATCTCCTTTCGCGGGCCTTGTAAGTTGTAAATACTCAGGGATTTGGCAAAAAAACGGAAGCTACCCAAACAGATAGCTTCCGCGAATTTTCCATTAAAAAATCAGGCATCCCTACGTTGGCATTATCCAAATCAGGTTCTCGGTCGAAGGTATCACCTTCCTCTCAGCCTGTATTACAAGCTCCCGTCTTTTTAAATTGTCTTTATCTTTATACAACAAAATTTTTTCGCATGCAATATATTTATTTACAATTTCTAACTATCTGCTTCCGATTCCTTCGGCCAGTAGCTTATCGTACTCATCATAAGAGATATAAGTGCCTCCCATACTTTCAAGGTGATCAGTATGAAACTGGCAGTCAATCATCAGATAGTCATTTTCTTCTAATAGCCGGGCTAGCATTATCAGCGCAAGCTTTGATCCATTCTCAATCTCAGTATACATGCTTTCGCCAAAAAAACACCTTCCGAGACTGACCCCATAGAGTCCACCTGCAAGCTCCCCATCAATGAATGCGTCAAGACTGAGTGCAAGATTGTTAACATTCATCCTCTGATATGCCTTTTCCATATCATCTGTTATCCATGTGCCCTCGGCAAATTCCCGCTTTGTCCTACATCTGTGCATGGTATCTGCAAAATCCCTGTTGACCTCAAACCCTATCTCATGCTTTCTAATAAACTTTTTCATAGAGTGCGATACATGAATTTCAGAGGGCCTTATGATATATCGCTCCTTTGGGCACCACCATTGTATCGGCTCACCTTCGCTGTACCACGGAAAAATACCATGGCTGTACGCAAGCACAAGTCTCTCTATGCTTAGATCCCCGCCTATAGCAAGAAGTCCATTATCTTCAGCCAGTGCCGGAATAGGAAAACTGATTTCATTTTCATCAAGCTTAAACACAGGCATTTTTTTTGCCCTCTTTATTTTTCTGTTATGTTAACCGCAAATTTAGCGTCTTTTACTGTTATGGTCAGCTTTCCACCATCTTTAAGTTTGCCGAAAAGAATCTCATCAACAAAAAGCGGCTTGATATCATTTCTGATGACTCTGTCGACCTCACGCGCACCAAATTCCTGGCTTATTCCGCGTTTCTTGACAAGCTCTTTTGCCTTCTTATCTGCCTTTACGATAATCTTCTTCTCCTTAAGCTGGTTGGCCATTTCAGAAAGCTTATTTTCTACAACAAGCATAGCCATCTTGTCATCCATGCTGTTGAAAGCAACGACCTTGCTTAAGCGGTTCCTGAATTCCGGTTGGAAAGTCTGCTTTATGGCATCCATAAGAACGCCATTGTCCTGATTTTCGCTGATAAAGCCAATTCCGCTCTTTCCAAGGCGATTCGCGCCTGCATTAGAAGTCATGATCAGAATTACATTCCTGAAATCGGCTTTTCGCCCCTGATTGTCGGTCAAAGTGGCATAATCCATCACCTGCAGGAGAACGTTGAAGATGTCTGGATGTGCTTTCTCAATTTCATCCAAAAGAAGCACTGAAGAAGGATTCTTCCTTATTGCCTCTGTTAAGATTCCGCCTTCCTCATAGCCTACATAACCTGCAGGAGAGCCTATCAGCTTAGCTATGGAATGTTTTTCACCATATTCACTCATATCAAAGCGTATGAGCTTTGAACCCAGTTCTTCAGCAAGACTCTTTGCTATTTCAGTCTTTCCAACACCTGTAGGCCCCACAAAAAGAAGGCTCGCCAAAGGCTTATTATCCTCAATAAGGCCTGCTTTTGAGAACTTGACCGCATTTACTACCTGGCTAATAGCTTCGTCCTGTCCAAAAATACGCTTCTTAAGCCTCTCTTCCAATGAAGCAAGCCCAGCAAGATCATCGGTTTCCACAGTCTCAATAGGAACACGGCAAATCTTAGTCAGAATTTCATTGATTACGTCCTTTCCTACGCTCTGGACTTTTTTATCGATCGGATGGAGCTTTCTGTAGGATCCTGCCTCGTCTACAATATCGATTGCCTTATCCGGAAGAAATCTCTCATTTATATACTTGGAACTCATTTTTACTGCATATTCAAGGACTCCCTTAGCGTATTTGACACCATGGAATTCCTCGTATTTCTCCTTGAGTCCTTCAAGAATTTTTACACTTTCATCCTCTGATGGCTCTTTTATCTCCACATTCTGGAATCGCCTGATAAGACTCTTGTTTTTCTCAAAATATTTCTTATATTCCTCAAAAGTAGTCGCTCCAATAAATCTGATATGCCCGTCCGACAAATATGGTTTTAGCATGTTGGACGCATCAAAAGAGCCTTCTCCGACTGCACCTGCACCGGAAAGATTGTGTATCTCATCAATATATATGATCGGCTTTTTCTCTTTTCCAATCTCAGAAAGAACCTTTTTAAAGCGCTTCTCAAAATCGCCTCTGTACTGCGTTCCTGCAAGCATTCCTCCCAGATCAAGAGCAAATACTTTCGCCCCTTTAATGGCATCCGGAACCTGGTCCTTCTTAAGGAGCTCTACCAGGCCATAAGTGATTGCTGTCTTTCCTACGCCGGGCTCACCTATATGAAGCGGATTATTCTTATCTTTCCTGCATAATATCTGAATTGTCCTCTCAAGCTCTGCATCCCTGCCTATAAGCGGATTTACGTCTGTAAGAGTGTCATTGAGGCATGGAGCATACAACTTCCAGTTATCATCCGGCTCTCTTTTTTCATCTAATGCATCGCCATATTCAGCATCAGCTTTCTCATCCTCAAGATTAGCCATTTCCTGCAAAAGATCTGCTTCTGCAATCTGCTGTTGCTCCAGATAATACAGGGCATAACTCTCCTGAAGATTCCACATGGCATGAACAAGATGCCTTACATGTATTTCCTCACTTCCGCTGCTGTAGGCACTCTGCCCTGCGAATGCTATAAGCTGCCTCAGGCCGTTAGTTATCCTTGGCTCCTTAGTGGCATCTTTTTCGACATATTGCTCAATATAGCTTACAAGCTTTGCTGAAAGCAGGTTTGCATCGCCTCCGGAGTAATAGAATGCTTCCGCAAAAATTTCATCATCGATCATAAAAAGAAGAAGCATTTCAGGTGTCACATACTCATACTTGTTGTTCTTGGCAAAAGTTACTGCATTTTCAAAAACTTTTGTTGCCGCTTTCGAAAGTTCCATGCTCAAGCCTCCTCAACAGTCATTCTAAAAGGAAAGCCCTGATTTTTGGCCCTAGCCAGAGCATCATTGACCTTGGTACTTGCGATGTCGAAGGGGTACTTTCCAACGACAGCCTTCCCTTTTTTATGTACATTCAGCATTATTGCCTGTGCGGTAACATCATCTTTATGAAAAATATCAACTAATATCTCTACTACAAACTCCATGGTCGTAAAGTCATCGTTATGCATAACAACATTATATTGCCTTGGTTCCTTGACCATGCTTATAGTGCGTTCTTTTACCGCTTCCTGTGTTGCCATGTTTTTCCTCCAAAAAAACAAAATCAAATGTCTAAAATTTATTATACCAACGTTTTATTAAACATACATTAATGCTATATAATTATTCCATGAAGCAAAGACAATAAAGGAGGACATATCTATGAAAGCACTTTTCATCGGTGGAACAGGCACTATTAGTATGGGCATAATCAAAGCTCTTTCAGAAGATTCTCAGTGGGAAGTTTTCCTTCTAAACAGAGGAAACCGCAAAGCTGAGGTTCCTGCTAACGTTCATCAAATCATTGCAGACATTAATAATGAGGCAGATGTAGCTAAACAGCTGGAAAACATGGAGTTTGATGTCGTAAGTGACTTTATCGCCTTTGATGTGGAAGCGGTAAAACGAGATTATCGCCTGTTTGCAGGCAAGACAAGGCAGTTTATTTTCATAAGCTCTGCTTCTGCATACAACAAGCCTTCCGCTCATTATGTTATCACAGAAGGAACAACCCTGGCCAATCCATATTGGGAGTACTCAAGGAACAAGATAGCATGTGAAGAATTCTTGCTGGATAAATACAGAAATGAAGGCTTCCCGGTAACTATTGTAAGACCAAGCCACACTTATGATGAGCGAAACATTCCGCTCGGAGTACATGGTAATAAAGGCTTTTATCAGGTAATAAAGCGTATTCAACAGGGTAAACCTGTGATAATTCAGGGAGATGGAACCTCTCTATGGGCCGTAACCTTCAATAGAGACTTTGCCGTTGGATATATAGGTCTTATGGGCAACCGACACGCAATAGGAGAGGCATTCCAGATAACCGGCGACGAGATCCTTACATGGAATCAGATCCATCAGACAATAGCTGATGCTCTTGGCACAACGCTTAAACCCTATTATGTTGCATCAGAGTTTTTATCGGATGTCGGAAAAGCATACGGCTACGATTTCAGAGGCAGCCTGATCGGCGACAAATCCGTATCTGTTGTCTTTGATAACAGCAAACTAAAAAGGCTTGTTCCTCAGATGACAACTACAATTCCTTTCCACAAGGGTGTTCGCATAGCACTTGATTACATTCTTTCTCATGAAGACCGCTATGAAGAAGACCCCGAATTTGATGAATTCTGTGACAAAGTGATCGCAGAAATGGAAAAAGCAAAAGAAAACCTTTTAAGCAGTAAATAAAGCATTAACCTAATTTGGCGCAAAGTGTTCGGTTATTCTTCATATCGTGGTATATGTAAAATTCCTCAGCTGAAACATCAAATACCTCTATCAGCTCCGCGAGCTCACTATAACCGAGCACTTCGCCATTTAATATGTTTTCTTGATCTTCAAGCACCTTCATATCAAATCGCAAAGTCTTCTCATTCTCGAAAATAGCATTGTAAAGAATTCCCGACTCAACAAGATCCTGGAAAAAATGACTGCCATACGAAAGCTCCGGATTGTATCCTACTTTGGAATCAGCAATTTCACAGACAGCGTCAAATTCACTAATGTCAGAAAAAGCAGTGGGCACGCCGAGTTCAGGTGACGAAGTGCCTATTCGCCCCGGCACCATAAGAAGCATGTGTTTTCCTCTTCCCCTCATCTGCCAGTTAATTTTACCTATGGCTCCTGCCACCCTATTCTTATCCTGATAAGGCATACTGTAGTACTTTACAGGATCTACATATACGATAAGATCCAGCTTTTCCGCCCTTGAAAGCCCCATTGCGGAGCCTCTGCACTCGAAAAGAATATTTTCCTCAGAAATATTATCCGGGATTTTTGTCTCTTCATTATCCTGGAATACCTGCAGCGGCCTGCACTGAAGAATATTGATCACATAATCCCCATTTTCCGAGAAATTGATAGTAAACTCTATGTCAACAGGATGCTGGTATTCATCCTGCAAGCACTTAAGTATTTCTTTCATCTGCTCCATAAGAGCCTCTTTTTTGACTATTCCAAGACAAGAAATAAACTCTATATCTCTGTCCTCACCCCTGTCTCTGAACATACGCTCAGTATCTGTATCATGTTCAAGCAAAAGCCGCTTTAGGAAAAAAGGCATATATTTCTCAACATCATCAAGGCCAACCCTCTCAAGCTGCCTTGTTGAACGGTTCATAAGCTCAAGCTTTCTCTGGGAATACTGATGTTTTTCTATTGAATTTCTCGATGTTGTTGCTGTCGGCTTATCAAGACTTACAAGCCTTGGATATGAGCCTTCCGTTCGGTCAACAGCAGACGTTCCAAGTCCCATAACAAGGCGTAGCATTCCTGAGGCCTGATCTATGGATTCCATGAACTTATAAGGACTGTATGAATAGCCAACTCCAGCAGCACAAGGCATATATACCTCGCCATAATAGGAGCCTGAGACTCTCTGCACCAAAAGTGCCATCTGCTCATCTCGGGCCTGCAAGCCTCTCCTGCTTCTATAATCCAGTGCTGACCTGCTCATGGTACTTGCATATACTGTGCGAATCGCATTTTCAAGCTCTTCAACTCTCTGATCCATGGTACCTATATTTGAACAGAAAACAGATTCATATTTTCCGGCAAAAGCATTTCCAAAGCCATCTTCAAGAATAGAGCTGGACCTTACAATGATTGGGTCCTGCCCGAAGTACTCAAGGAGCTTGACGAAGTTCTCTTCCATATCACGAGAAAACTTGCCCTTCAAAAGATGCTCTGCGAACTCATCAGCCACAGAAAAGAACTCTTCCTTTGTTCTCTGTCTGAGCCTGAGATCCCAAAAATGATTCTCCACGATAAATGTATAGAAAACATCCGAGCCTATGTAAAAAGAATCATGTGGCTCCAAATATTCATAAATTTGCGGCTGTTTGTGTTCTATTATCTTTCTCGCAAGAAGCATTCCGCAGGCTTTTCCGCCAATCATACCGGTTCCTATCATTCGATCTTTGACCGCAAAATAGTCTTCAGGCGTGAACAGCCCCTTTATCATCTCTCTGAGGCGTTCATCACGAGTCATCATGATATTGCACATGCGATTGCACTGCTCGGTCACATCCTGCCCTGCCTCGGCCATCATTCGTGTATGGCTAAAGAATCTGTCCCAGCTGTCCATATTATCAGAATCCGTCATTGATCCGCTTTTTGCCAACACCTGATAAAAATGGCTTGCCATTACACCATCAAGAATTGGCTTAAAGTCGCCTGTTTCAGGCTTATAGAGCTGTGGCAAAAACATTGTCTCTGAATATCTATTCCAGATTTTGTCCGGTCTCACATATACATTCTTTTTATCTGAATAAACATCCAGAAACAGCTGCGTTGTGTCCCTTATCTTCGCTATCGCCTGGAATGAATGCTTTCCTCTTATAAGCGGGAAAAAAGCGACCGTATCAAGAATAAAGAGATATGGACATGTAACCTGGAAAAAATTGCCCATCATAAGGTCTGTTGCCCACGCTGTCTGAAGTTCAGACAAGCAGTCGAAAACATAGAAGGCATCTCTTCCCTCCCTG
>JAEEGL014948751.1_pt1 | contig 14078 bp, 13 predicted proteins | sample 9134231 | NCBI WGS metagenome assembly JAEEGL01 (sample SAMN16246548, study PRJNA631951) | gut metagenome | biome: gut microbiome; feature: rumen; material: fiber-attached | host: Bos | place: Iran: Karaj | collected 2018-10 | reverse complement strand
GTTTATGCAAAGAACATCACCTATCTGTCATTAAGCCCGGAGTCGAAAAGGGAAAGAAATATAATGAATGGCAAGCAGATAAGAAGAATGAATCATTTAGATTTATATTAAAAAGAGATATCTTCGACTGTATCAGATCAGCCAAAAGTTACGATGATTTCCTGGAAAAAATGATTGCCAGGGGATATGAAATAAAAGGATCCGAATTGGGCGAAGGCGCTCCAAAATATATCTCATTCAAGCCACCGGGATACGGCAACTTCATCCGTGGATCTCACCGTACTCTTGGCAAAGGAAATACCAAAGAAGAGATATTGGAGCGAATAGAAAAACAAATCGCTTCCAGAGCGGAATGGGCTGAAAAGCAGAAAAATCTTCCCTACTCTGAACGAAATTTAATCGATGCATCCGGAAAGAATTTCAAAGATAAACCTTTCTTGGAAGATTGGATTACACGAGAAAATCTTAAAGTTGCAGCCAGTACTTATGCAGCTGTCGGTTCTACTCCTGACTTAGACGATATGATAGCCAAAGTTCAAAAGAAAATCAAAGAAAACCGCGAAAAGATTGTCGATATAGATAAAGAAAAGAAAGCAATATCCGAACAGATTCGTTATCTCGAAATGTTTAAAAAGATGCAGCCCTTCTACGAAGAATACACACGTTCCAAGAACAAAGAGAAGTATTTTATGGAGCACGAAACCAGCATCACCTTGTATGAAGGCTCAAAAAGTTTTCTGGAAAATTCCGGCATAAATCCTGATAAGATTTCTGTTGAAGATTTAAAAACCACTCTCTCAAATCTTGAGCAGAAACGTTCAGCATTAAAGAGCGATAATTCCTCTGCAACCAAAGAACTCGATGATCTTCAACGCAAAAAACAAACGCTGGATAAATACTTTAAACGAGACAAAGAACAACCCGAAAAAGAAAAGCAAAAATCTCAAAACAAGCATAGATAGACTAAGGCACCATAAGTATTTTCATACCTATGGTGCCCTAATCTTTATATGAAATTATTAAAAATTCTATTTCTTTTTCCGACTCACTATCGAATCAAAATATCCTACCACTCTTCCAAAGGTTTTCTCGTCGGTATTAGATACCTGTTCAATAAAATCTGCTCTCGATGCCGGTATATCGAATGAATGATATTCCGGATCATAAAGCTGTGAAATAGTAATATCTACGCTATTGCATATCTCATATAACGCCGGATACTTCGGATCTCTTGTTTTGCCGTTTACAATGGAATAATAAGCGGATTTGGAGACATTCTTCTTTACAATTTGGTAAACCTGATACTTATTAACGCCTTTTGCCGCAAATATCTCCTTAAATCTCTTTTCGTAATCAAATTCAGCCATGGTATAAACTCCTTTATGGATCAAAAAGTCTATACCTATATTCTATTTTATTACGGTAAAGAAAAATATTCCGTCATACAGCACCGTTTTGGTACGGTATGCCGTACCATGTAAACGACATACTACAACCTAATACTCCTATAAATAGGTTCTTTTTTGTTTGCAAAACCGTATATTTCAGTAACAATACCCTCCTTAACTACATATACTGCAATATAATTATCTTTATCTTTTCCAACAATTGCAGAATAATCTCTTGATGGAAACATAGTACAGAAATAATTAACTGCATTTTCGACATGCTTTCTCTTGCAAATCTTTTGTTCTAACATTTCTTTTATAGTGTCTTCATACCTTATTCTCGGAATCTGAGGAAGAATATAATCCCATATCTCATATTCCGGATTATCCGTTACTTTGAGCACAACAAAAGATAAATCTTTCTTTCTCTGAATAAATCGATTAACTCTATCATTATTTGAAATCTTTCCGGATTCAAATTCGTTCTTTCTTTCATCCAAATCATCTGCAAAATCAATCACATATGTTTTTTTCTCATCTTTAATGCAATAAATACCCTTCATAACTTGTCTCCACACAGTTTTAAAATAAGGATTAATACACTTTACATATACCGTCTTCCCATTCTCCAACAACAATCGTCTCTTTTTCACCCTTTGGCTTTCTTTCAATAGGACCTGAATAAGAATAATCTTCACCCAGAATTCGATAACAATTCCATCCGACGTATTCAAAAAGATGTATTGCATCGGCAAAACCTGAAACGTCATGTTTTGTCGTACGATTATAACATAAATCTGATGGCTGATACATTGTATGCAAATCTACGCCTTTACTTATTAATAAATCCTTGATTTCAGACGAAGTCTTGCATTCCTCTGTCCCGAAATCTCTAACATATTCATTAATCACAACTGCAATTTCTTTATAATTTTCCCATACTGTACCCATTTTATTGTCCTCCTTTTCAATAATCACATTAACTGTGGGCCTCTTCTTTTAAATTCGTAGTAATAAGCTTCAAGATCCTTAACTCTCTTATCTGCATTTTGATATTCAGGTTCAGATTCAACCGGCATTATATTCCTTGGTTCCGGAGTTCTCGATAGACGATCAAGTTCCTGCTTAGTAATCTCAGCATCATGAAGAAGTTCTCTAAACCATTTACTCATTTCACTTATGCCACTACCCTTTATAAATACAATATCCTTAATATCTGTAGTTAAAGTAACCTTTACCGCTAAATAATGGCACTTTTTATCATAGGTACTATGTCCTCCTGAATATCCGCTATGATATGTCCTTGATCTTGAATTCCCACCAAGTATTGCTCCGATAAATCCGGCAAAAATCGCGCCTACGAGCATTCCAAGTATAGACGGATGTCTTTTACTGCTTCCACTATGCCAGTTATATGAATCTCTCTCCGTATGTGTTTCTCTCAAAAGTTTCGTACCTTTAATATCAGAATAGCGATATTCTGAATCGCAGAACGAGACGCGTCCCTCTTTTTCATTAACCATTATGCCTCCAATCTTCTTCCAACGATTCTTTTTAAGTTCCTCACGTACTTTATCTCGTTCTTTTTTGTATTTCTTTATCAATTTCTCATAAGAGCGTAGATCTTTTTTATACTTTCTCTCTGACGCACGAATAGACTTCTCAACCTTTCGTTCCTTTTGTTTTTGCTCTCTTTCCAGCTTATGCGCTTCTTGCTGCTGATATTTGCTTTGCTGTTGCTGATTCTTATAATATTCACGCTGTTTTTTTCTATACTCAGCATCTACTCTGTCCTTTTCATCTTGAACCTTTCTATCTTCTTCTCGTGCCTCTCTCTCTTTACTCTTCCTCTGCTTCTCAATTTCTCGCACCTCACTCTTTCGAATCTTTTCAGATCTTCGGATTTCTTTCCTGTTCAGTTTCCAATCATATAAAGAATGGAAAATTCTATATATAAATGTCAAAAACCAAAACAGAACAGTCGGAGGAAAGAACAAAAACAATGTTACAGCCAAAAGCAAAGTGTCGAAGTAAGAAAAAATTAATGTTACAAAAAAAACAAGTAAGTATGTGTTTATTATTGCCAGAGCATGGAACCATATATGAATTGGATATTTTCCTTCCGGAATTTCTCTTGAAAGAATCTTATATCCATAGATAAAATCGATTAATCCAAGATAAACAAATATTATTGCTGGCCAAAGAAAGAAAGCTATTGATATTAACAATCCACTAAACATCATTTTGAGATCATTGCCATATACTCCTATTGATGCTACTGCAAACAGCAGGAAGAGCATCATCAAAAGAAGCGCAAGCACAAAATATACAATTCTAAAAATACTAAATCTCTTCATCATCAACCCCTCCTGCTATGAAAGTGAGTAAACAAACAACTACTTTAATGCTACATAATCGGAAAGCTTAACTGCCTTACTTATTTCAGCCCCATAACCGCTTCCCATTCCGGCTTTTTCAACCAATTCTGCTATAGTAAAATCACCGTCTCGGATTTCTTTGGCATATTCTATTCCAAACAAATGAATCTGCAACGCCGCTTCATTTCTTTTCGCCTTGTCGTATCTTTCTCGAAGAACAACAGCTAATTCATCTACACTCAATTTAACCACCCCTCTCCTATTTGTTTTTGCTATTAGCTATTTGCTAAATAAAGAATAACTTTTTTCAAAGAGAAATCGGTACGCTACGAGCGTACAAATAAAAAGCCGATTGATTGTGGGCTTTTATAAAGGTAAAATACTTATATAAGCACTGGAAACGGAGAAATCGATATGAAAGAACCTTCAACAAAAGATGTCTTGGAAAAACTAGAAAATGTAACTACCATCGCAGAAGGTATAGATTACATTAAGAATAATGCGGAATCCTATTCGGAAAAGACTTTTACTGATTTCTTTAATAAATATTTGGCTGACCACCCTGATAAAAATTTACCAGAAATAATTGATAATTCACTAATTAAACGTGAATATGCTTATGAAATAATAAACGGCTCCAAGAAAGGGAGCCGTGACAGAATAATTGCTTTATGTTTTGCCGCAGGAATGAATCGTGATGAAGTTAATCACGGTTTAACCTACTCTGAGAATAAATTACTATATGCTAAAAATAATCGTGATGCTACAATAATCCTTGCATTAAATAAACGAGAAAAGAAAAATACCATCTACCAAACTGTACTTCAATTAAACGATTTACTTGAAAGCAACGGATATGAAGCCCTAAAAACTTTCGGTCGTTAGTTTTGCCATTTCCAAAGGATGTCTTGGGCAAGTTCGTCTACCGACTGATATCTTGCCTTCTTATCCATTTCAATGCATTTTTCCCATACCGACGATAATTTGCCCGGAGCGACAATCTGTTGCGCCGGCATTTTTGTCATAAGGTATGACATCGTTGCTCCAAGACCGAATACATCTGTTCGTTCATCTGATTGCAAGTAGCCTATCAGCTGTTCTGGAGCTGCAAAGTACTGTGTCCCAAACATTACCGTATCCTGGCTGTTACCGTCACGATACTCTCTTGATGCATTAAAATCTATAAGGACAACTTCATTTCCAGACTTCAACATGATATTTGAAGGTTTTATATCTCTATGAATAAGTGGTGGATTTTGCTTGTGAAGCCTACTTAAAATAGCACATAGCTTCAAAGAAATATCAACAATCTCACTTTCTTCAAAACATCCCTCTTGTTCCATTATCCAAAGAAGATTACCGCCGTGAATATACTCTTCAAGTGTAATCAACTTCCCGCCTTTTTCTTCTATTTCATATATTTCCGGCATTCCCTTCAGTTTAAGAGTCTTTAAACGTTCAAAAACATCTCTATTGTATGTTTCATATTCCTTGCGAACAACAAGACGGTTTGTAATCTTATCAAGTAAGAGTAATACACCTTTTTCCTTATCAAGGGTATCCTTGAAATCAAAGCGATCTGTATCATATACAGACTTATTGAAAGTTTGTTTCGTTTCCTTTTTAGGCTTAGAATCTACATATTCATATTCTTTGTTCCATGAAAAGATACCGTTATTCCAATATCCTACAATTCTTTCACGTTCGCCTCTTGGCTTATGATAAACTGGTCCATTATAAGGATAATTAGATCCTAGTACACGATACAACCCACCATCAAGTTTTTCCAAAAGATGTGGTCCCGCAAAATCCTTTAAGCCGTTATTATAACTATTATAACAATAATCAGAAGGTAGAATGATTCCTTTCTTTTCAGGAGCGCCGATGAGGCGAATAATGTCATCCGTATCCATGGTATTTTCCGTACCGTTGATTCGAACATATTCATCTATCTTCATTTTCATCAAGTCTCTATCACGCATTTTTAATCATCCTCTGAATCAATCCAAATACTCAGAATATACTTCAAATTCCTTTTCTGCGCTCTCAAGTCGTCGAGAAACATTCGATGCATCTTTCAAAATAGTTTTATTTTCATTAATCCATTCTATAAAACCATCTTTATCAATAGAAATTATTCCATTGCAAAACGCAATGACTGTGCCTAATAACCGCTCTCCATCTTTTGAAAAATCAACAAGAAGTCTTCCGTCACTATTATCTATAATAACACCATCGCCATATCGTGAAGAATTTACTAATGTTCCTTGAGCGCAAACTGAGTCAAGATATGCCAAAGCTTCATCTAAACGCTCTTTATTCGCTCTTGCTATTTCTAAAGCTTCTGCACATTCAATAGCTTTCTTTTTCCGTTCTAATATCAACTGTCTCTCTTTTAATTTAGGCTTAGTGAACTCTATTCCATGAAACAATCCGTAATTAGAGCAACAATAAATAATATCAAAGCAAAGAATATGTTTTTCAACATCCGGATGCATACCTTCAGCGGGATTATTCCACAGATTATTGTAGCGATATTCATTGGTAGCAAGAAGTTCCTTGCTTTCCTTTATCTGCTTTACAACCCAGTCACACATACGATAATAAGGTGCAAGTTTCACATTGTTTCCATTTCCCCAATCATCATAAAATTCAATGCAATCTGCAAAGTCTTTTCCATGAGATGCTTTAAAGAAATAATTATGTTCAGGATCATATAAAAACAAATATCCAGTAACCGAGTGAAAATCATCTTTATACAAATAGCTCCCTGGATTAACTCTTTCCCTAATATCTAAACTCTTAGATAAGAACTGATCAACTCGTTTCTGCTTATCATCAATATCATCCTTTCCATTCTTAAGCAGATTAATAAACATATCTTTTACTTCATTGGCTGCTTCATCGCTGCTCTCAGCATATCTCACCAACCCTTGAAATGGCTGAGTAAAACTATCAATAAGATTAGATGATAATTTCTTAGCCTCTTTCAGTTTTGAAGCAAACTGTTCAACCGGAGCTTCTAATGCAGCATCCATCGTTTCATGAAACTGGAAAGCGACCTGCCACTTGTAATATTCGGTATATTTTGTATTAATCTCGTCAAATCTGTTAATATAATTCTGAAATATTTGATGCAAATTATTCTCATTCATAAATATATCTCCCTCGTTTTACTCCATTTACAGATTTTCATTAGACAAACTCCTTGTTTCAGAACCAAACGAATGAAGAACCCAATGATAATTATTGTTATTTTTTATTCGAATTTCAAACTTTCTCTTAGCCTTAACTTCAATCTGACGTATCCTTTCCCTAGTAACATTAAACCTCTCACCAACTTGCTCCAATGTCATAGGTTCATTACCATTCAAACCATTTCTAAGAATCAAAACTTCTCGTTCTCTTTCTGTTAAACTACCTAAAATAGTATCAATAACGTTTTTCAACTCTTCATTTGCTTTATTTTCAAGTATCTCTTCCATATCAAAGCTAGTTTCTTTATCATAACCATCCTCTATTATTCCTTCGTAGCTTTCTCTCGACATTTGGATTAATGCCATGCGAAGATACTCATTAGAAGAAGAATAAATTTTATTATAGTTTAAAACACTCCAGTCAATGTCTTTATAACTTGCAATAGCATGTTCTTCCTTAAACTTAATAAACTCCGGAAACATCACATCTTTAACATGTACAGGAAAATAAAAATCAACCCAATCTGGAGTGCATTCCCTCGCAATAGAATTCTGAATATAAAAATTTAAATTTGTCTTAAATAATAATTCTTCATTCGGACTAACATTATTAACTCCATTAATCAATCCGATTACACCCGCCGATATAGCATCCCATATATTAATTTCGTATTTTTTAGAGTACCAAAGAGCAGTTTTGCACACATTTCTTAGATACATATTAATCATTCTATCTCGAGCAATTTTATCCCCACTAACAGTTCGTTCTATCAAGTATTTTAATTCGCTATGCTGAGGTGGTCGAATAGTTTTAATATAATTAATCAAATCAAATAATCCTGGTTCTAATTCAATAATCTCAGCATATATCTGATCATAATCAACTCTACTATAATCTGCCTCTTTATCAGAATCATCATCAGATAAATCATCCACGTTTTCTGGCGCAATTTCAAAAATACGCACACCCCTCAAAAGAATATCTTCATTTATCCTATCTAAATCAGTTAATGATAATTCATACTTATCTGTAAGCGCAATAATATCATCAAAAAGTAGATATCCTTTTTTTTCATTCTCTTCTATTAACTTTTGCAAACATTTTTCATATGCCGTATCCATGAAAACGTGAATGCTCCTATAACTTATTTCGACGCATCAGCGCATAGTTTCAAAATTTCATCGCTTGTAATCTCTGAATTGAATTTATCATTAAAATCTTCTATAAAATCATAAAGACGATTCACATAATCCATGGAATCCCCATGTCCTTCAATTAGTTTATCGTACAGCACTTCGACTCCGCCTAAAACGTATGAATCAAACAACTCTAAATCTTCTTCAGCTCCAAAATGTCTAAACGCTTTATCTAGTCTTTTTTGCTGATCAGGCTCATAATTCTTATCCAAGAGAAGAATTAATCTTAAGTTGTATTTCAATCGATCAGAAGCATTTATCATCTGTTCTGGGAATATATTTTGAGGTGCAATATCACTTTTTGTATCCTTAACTCCTTTTCTCTGATACAAATAGCCTATAATAGGAGCATTCAAATACACATCCAAATTCCTCTCAAACATTTTAGCCTTCGCATCATTATCGAAATATGCTGTTAAAGCATTTACCTTCTCTGCATGAGATCCCTGAAATCTATATTGCTTATCAAACATAAAAACGCCTCCTCTAATTTAACTTCGTATTGAATTCATCTATCTTTTCTAAACTATGTCTTATTAACACTTTAGAACCTAGATGTTCTTCAGCAAGATCTCCGTCTGTATCTTTTATGAAAATTATTACCTGCTCGGCTGTTTTAGGGATAGCATCACATATTGCCTTTATCCTTCTCTTATCAAATGCTGAAAGAGGAGCATCCATTACAAGAGGATACGGTTCTGCATATCCAACGCCTTCGCTGTTTTCCTGATTATCTCTAGCCATTTTTATTATTGCCGAAATAAAGGCAAATATTACCGAGATACTTTGGGCCGTAGAAGTTTCAACTTCTCCATCAAAATCATTTACCGAAACCGAAACATTGTATTTTTCATCAATCGATAACGAAAGCCCGCCATTATAAATTGACTTAAATATATCGTTAATAGATTCTTCCAATTTATTACGTATAGTAGTTTCGCTCTCATTATATTCTTTATTAAGATCGTTATATAATCTTAAAGCATATGCCTTTAATCTCTCTATTTGCTGATTATTAGTATCTAATAATGAAAGTTCTGCACGACTGTTCTCCTTTTGAGCTTTTTCTGTATTAAGAGATCCTTGGGCCAATAATAGTTTTTCTTTTTCTGAATCTAAATTCTTTAGTGTAACTGTGCACGCATTTATCTGTGAATTCAGTTTTTTAACCTGTTCTTTAACATCATCCCCGTCTAATTTAGCCGAAATAATACTTATTTCTTCGGTAATTCTACTTATTTCTTCGTCCTGAGTGCTTATTAACGCTATTTGCTCTTGTATATCATCATATAAAGTATTCCCTTTTAATGAATACATAGCTCTTGATTCTTTAATGAATTGTCCGACAGTAACGCCTATCGACTGTGGTGGAAGATAATCCATTAGTTTAACTACATTGTTATACGGAACACTTCCTTCCATCAATTGAGTTCCGCAAATACATGTCCCACGTTTCAAAAGATAATCTATTGTTTTTGAATGCATTTCCGGAATATCTTTTCCGCCAAAATCGCTTTCAGATAATGACTTCAGAGCATTTTCTACCAAAGATATTGAGAAAAATGGTAAAGCGTTCTCATTGAATAGACGACACAAAGCCTTTATAAATTGTCTTTTTGTATTTTTGGCAGCATTTAAATCTTTCTCTAAATCTTCTCTTTCCTTCTGCAGCTTCTCAGCCTCATCATATTGTTTTATTTCTTTTTCAAATTTTGATTTAGACAAAGTTGCGTCGGCTTTATCATCTTCAATTTCGTTTAATCTATTCTCATTTTTATCAAGTTTTTCTTGTATTTCTTCAATTTCCTTCGTAAGTTTTAAAATCTTTCCTGAGCTATCTCCAACATACGATTCATTAAGCTTACCTATAACCAAACTGCTCTTCGAAGGAGACAGATGAGAAATAGCTGTTCTAATAGCACTTAATCCAGTCAAACCTACTACGGCTTCTGCAAATCCACTGCTTTTCTTTCCACTTGCAATTTCCTTGCTCATCTTCTCAATTCTTTCACCATCAAAGAAGAAATATGTTGATAATTCCTTAGGAAGAATCTTTTTAATTTCGGATTCACATTCGACGGGTTTCAAAAATCTTGTATTGCCATCCTCAGCCTTTAAAGAAATATTAAGAACCGTATTTGATGGAATCAGTTTATTACTAAAATTCTTTTTATACTCCTGAGTTCTTATAATCTCATAATTCGCACTTCCGTGAATCAAACGCAATTCAACACGCACGGTTTCTTTCTGGTCCGGAAGCATTTTTTTTGCCACATTATGATTCAACATAGTTTTATCTTTGAAATCTGTTTCCCCATAAAGACACCAGAAAAAAGCTTGAGCAAAAGTTGTTTTTCCAGTTCCATTTTCACCAATAATTAATGTTACATTTCTCTCAGGATCAACAGAAAAATCAATTTTCTCATTAACAAACTGTCTAAAGTTCTCTAATTTGATTGATTGGAGCAGCATTTTTCTTCCTCCTCTATCCATTTTTTAATATCACTAACCATTTGAGCATCTGTCTTATTCTTTGTTCTTAAATTATTACTCTCAGCAATAATAATCTTCTTTTTCAATCGCTCTATTGCCTTTTCATTTGGTTCGAACTCATTTTGACTCATTGTTCATCCTCCTCTTCTTTATAAAAATCATAAGGTAAATTATACGTATCACATATTTCCCAAATTAACTTATTTGCTTCCATCGAATTCATTGAAGTTTGTCCAAATTCTTGAACCCTAATTAATTCGTTTTTCACAAGAGATAGATCTCTCTTCACTTGATCCTCAGTAAGACACGAGACTTCATCTAATGGCCTTGGTAACGTAATAAAATCGTAAATATCAGCATATTCTTTGCCTGTTTCTGGCGATTTTCTTAATACACGGCCTCTTCTTTGAATATATTCTTTTGGGTTTGTTGTGCTTGCTAAAATAAAGGCTTTATTTATTCCTGGAATATTTACGCCCTCATCAAGGCACTTAATAGCCACAATCGCTTGCAAATCATCTCCATGCATAAAATGCTGTTTTATCAACCCACGTTCTTCAATACTCTCTTCTGATGTAAACTTAGACACTTTCATATCAAGTTTATTTCCCAAAAGAGATACAACAGCTTCTATTTGTCTTACATCCTCGAGATCTGTATCTGAGCTATCTGAATTCGCTTTCAATACATTTGTTGCTCCACAGTAGACCAACATATAATGATCGTCTTTAAATGGAGTTATTACCTCTATTAGCTTATCAAGTTTAAGCGCAGCTCCTGCAACTATTCTCGAGCGTTTAATAGCAAGGATATCTCCGTAAGAATCAAGTTTTGGTTTTCCATTTTTCCCTATAATTACATGTTTGCTTATTTCATAGCATAGTTCTTCGTAACTCTGAAGCTCCTCATCATTAAGATATACTAGTATCGGATGATAATAATATTTTGTAAGTTTATCCTCGGCAATTGCTTGATCAAGAGAATACTCTATACATTTTCTTCCAAAAAACCTATATAAAGCCGCTGTACCCTCTTCATCTCTATGCCTGTCTAACGTAGCAGATAACGCTAACCTATAAGAGAATCTATCATCTAGAAGTTTTAAATAGCTTCGAGCTCCGACATTATGCGCCTCATCGACGACAAGCAAAACTTCACTCTTTACTTTTGATATGGCTTCCTGAACAAAAGAACTTGCAAAGGTTGCATTTGTTGAAATAAAGCAGAAAAACGGTTTATCTTTTCTAATCTTTTGATCTCGAATTGCATTCGTTAATCTTTTTTTCCAGTCTTTCTGAGGAGAACTACTATAACCAATAATCGGCTTTATATTAAACTTAACTATATCCTCAACCCACTGATCAACTAGATGCTGAAATGGACAAACAATAAACACAGCAAGATAATCGTTTAAATCTTCAGACAGCTTTGAAATTGCCCCAAGTCCAGTAAATGTTTTGCCGGTTCCCGTTGCCATATCAAAAATACCACGATAATTGTCAGCCACCCAATTAGCTATTGCCGTATCTTGATATTCATGTAGTTTAATCGTATCAGGCACTCTTGCACCTAACGGTTCTATGCTAATGTTCGATTCGTTTTCCTCTTTTTGTTTTTTTACAACAGGAAACTGTGCTTTATCTATTTCAAAATTAGCTGGATTCTTTTTATATTTTTCAATTATGGCATCAGTTAAATTATCGAATTCTCGAACTATAATAGTCTTTTCTTCGTTTTTCCAAATCGCATCAAATGCTTTTTCTTTTAACAATAAATGTTCTAAGTCTGTTTCACTTCCCCAGCTTTTAAACACATCTATCGTTTCATAATTGAAATTAATTGCCATTGATGACTCATTCATCGAACCGGTAAAAGCAACTCGATCGCCATTTGAATCAGCTATTATTCCCATTTTTTCGTGATACATGCCTATTTCTTTATCGTTTTCAGTATAGGCAATTCGAATGTCCATCACTTTATCAGCTATTAAACTTGCCAAAAGGTTTAGTCTTTCCTTTGCGTAATAATTCGTAGGTTCTTCTTCTAACTGTGAAATAAGTGCTTTTTCAATAATCTTATCCCTGTCAGAATAACCTTTTTTTATAGCCTCTATATCTTCCGGAGAAAGATATGGAGAGGCTACCATCTTTATATGACCTCCGTTTTCCGCTAAAGCAGCTACACCTTTTGAAATTTCAACAAGTGCAGATGACGAGAAAAAACCAACAGCACGATTATAGACATTTGCCTCTTTCAAAAGAGGTAAATAAAACTCTTGAACTACATTGTCTTTAGGTGATCGATATTCAATTTTAATGTTATAATCCCTTAATCCCATTACTTACTCCATTACAATTTGTTTCAGAGCTTTAATTAAAGCATAAATATCTTCTTTCGAAGTAAATTGCCCAACACTTACTCGAACTGTTCCCAAATAATCTTTGTCTTTTATAGCATCATGCACATATGGAGCACAGTGATATCCTGTCCTTACAGCGATATCATATTCATCAGATAAAATATCTCCTATTTCTTCTGCAGAGTAGTCTTTTATATTGAACGAAACAATTCCGGCCATTTTTTCTTGATCGTCGTACATATATAAAACTATTCCCGGCACTTCTTTCAAACCATCTATAAGTAGATTCGTTAATTCTCTTTCATGTAACAAAAGAACTGATGTATCAAGTTTTAACAGTGATGCTCTTAATCCAGCTATAGCAATTATATTCTTACTAGAAGCTTCATATCGTTCTGGCGAATTACTAGGCATATGCAAACTCAATGAATCGCTTCCAGTTCCACCTGCAAACGATACTGTAAGCTGAATGCTCTTTGTGTCAATAAAACCTCCAACTCCAAAAGGACCATACAATGTCTTATGTCCCGCAAAAGCAACAAAATCGGCGCCAATTTCATTTATATTGATATCTAACAAGCCAAGTGATTGAGAAGCATCAAGGACAGTAATTGCTCCAATATCATGAGCATACTGAAATATTATATTTACCGGTAATATATATCCTGTAACATTACTTACATGCGTACAACATACACTCTTAGGCTTATCTTTAATAAAGAAATACTGAGTCTTTTCAATATCAATCTCATACGAATTTTCTTTTAGAGGTAACAGTTTTACTTCAATGCCTATTCTCTCTTCAACTATTTTCAGTACCCTCGCAACTGCATTATGTTCATACGGCGAAATATAAACTATATCTCCCTTTTCAAACTCAATTCCCTGCAAAATTATATTTAATGCTTCCGTGGCAGATGAAGTTAGAATCACTTTTTCCAAACCGCTTCCTGAAACTAAGTCGAGAATTAACTGCCTTGTTTCATCAATGATTCTTGTAGCTTCTCGTGCAGATGAATAAGAACCTCTTCCTGCATTAAATGCAAGTTCACGATTTACTCGATCC